>Ga0315915_1009816_pt1 | contig 10756 bp, 9 predicted proteins | sample MpolbnodulesMG_FD_207738 | JGI IMG/M metagenome (GOLD analysis project Ga0315915, IMG submission 207738) | Medicago polymorpha root nodule microbial communities from Los Angeles, California, United States - branched nodules | ecosystem: Host-associated > Plants > Roots > Nodule | place: USA... | reverse complement strand
TATGCATAGTGGAATCAACACAATGATTATAACAAAATAAGGTTTTAAAAATAAAGGCATCAATCATATACAAAAACAAACTTAAGTATAGCTTTTATTGTAACAAAAAGGAAAACACAGTTAAAGTGAAAATGCTAACTTCAAAAATTGTCCTCATTCCAATTGTGATGATTGGGAGAAGGAGGTGAAGGGATAGATTGTGATGTTGAGTTCCTGCTACCACTATGAGTAGGAGATGGTTCAACTTCAATTTCACATTTATCCAGTAACAATTGATTCCACAAGCTCTTGGTTTAGGCAGCCGAACAATTCAGCACAGGATCTTTGCGGTTTTCCCATCATTGATGAATAAGGTAATGGGAGCATTGGCCTGTCACATACAAATGAATAGAGATCAATATTGAACATCAAATTTATCAACTCATCAAACACAAAAACTAGCATACCAAACCTGGAAATCTGTAATGCTTCTGTTTCTTAAATCTCGGACTTTGTTTCAACCTTACTATCCTTTCTATCATATATATTTATGCACCCTTAACATTTACAACCTCGGGAGAAACCAAAACCACCCTCGTCAGATTTTGCTGTACAGAAACTAAAATCAACCAACTTGTGGAGCAACGGCTTTTCATTGAAAGTATTCCTCCCATCAGATTTTGTTGATGATTGTGAATTACAATAATTGATGTTTATGTTTCTTTGATAACCCTATGTTATTCATTGATAGGAATAACCTTTTGGACACGTCAAAGTGAGAAGTTTCTACTCGTGCATGTCATGACTCAAGTGAGCTACAAGATAATACTAATCAACTTGAGTCAGCTAGCCAACATACAAAAATAGAGCTTCCACAAGCTATGCAATATAATTCTTGTGGTCACGAACATCATCCTCAAATCTCAAGTGATGAGGCTAACTATCTTCTTGAATTACTTGGCGAACAAGAACCAGATGGTACCAATGTATATATTAATAACTGATTTTTTCAGCATAGATATGTCACGGTTTCAATAAATTCTATATTATCTCTATAGGGTTTTGCTAGAAGCCACCCATGAAGATGTCTTTTAGCAACCCACACCTCAAGGTGTGATTTCCACTTTTTAGTTATAACTTTGCTAAAAGACACCTTCATAAAATGTGTCTTCTAGCAAAACCCATCTCAATATATCTAACCATTTATAAAGTATTTGTATTACTTTTACTCTTTATTTTCAAGTGTTGTTCAGCATTGGTTAAGAAATCCATAAATAAAAATTTTGTCTTGAAAAAATAATGTGTTACTTTTGATCATGATTACTTGTGGGTTTAAGTGCTTTTGTTATAATTGTGACTTTTTGTTATTTTAAATGATAAAATTTGTGCTCCTTTTTCATGTGAAATTATTGGTATGATAAACTTCATTGATTTGTTGTGTTAATAGGTTAAACTTCATAGTTGTTGTTGATGAGTTGTTTTCATGATTTTTGACTATTTGAGTGAAATTCTTGAATTGGTGTATGATTGTTGTTGAAACATGTTTGAATCCACTTCACTAATGATTGTTGATGTTTGTATGTTGATGGAATTTGAATTGGTGTGGCTGTTTTGAAGTTTGAATGAGAAATGAGAAAAATGGTGGTTTTTGGTGAAAATGAACTTTTTTATGAAAACTTACTTGTTTTGAATGTTTTAATAATGCCGCTAGGGTACTATGTAGCATTCTCCTAATATATTTATTGAGTAAATGTCATTTGAGTATTACTTTTCCCACCCTATGTCCTTCTCACGCGACCTGCAAAAATTACCAAACTGCCCTCCAGAAAACTAAAGACCGGTCGGGATTATATATTCCGGACAGATTTGAAGTATAAAAGGAAGTTCACCCCCCATTTTTACAGTTTCACTTTTAACTTACTCTCTCTCTCTCTCCCTCTAATCCCAAATTCCGAACCGAAAAAATCCAACCAAAATCGGTGAAATCTTGCTCAAACGGATCGCATTTCAACCCTTGATCAACATCACATGGAAGGTTAGCTCGATTTCTCTATGAATACATGCAATTTGTACCGTTTTTTTTTCTTCTGCACTGATGCAATCCGGATTTTGATCATCTATTTTGTACTCTTTTGTGTTGATTGTGTTGTGTGCATGTTACAAAAGGTTCATCCTCTACTCAGCGCGTAAGGGTGGCATGCCATGCTTCCCGTAGGAGAGAGCGTACCCAATGGATGGAGGAGAATGGTGTTGTTCCGAGGCGTCGGGGTGGTGCCAGAGGACGCCGTGTTGATGTCGAGCATCAGTCGGAGCAGCATGAGCAAGAGTATATGGAAGATGTCGTGGACGTGCAGCTAATAGAGGAGCAGGAGCTTGAGGAGGAGCTTCAGGCAATGGACGAGGATATGGAAGATGCCCAGCCACGACGAAGATGAACGAAGAAGAAGAAGGTGGTGGACCCTGACCCACTTGATGACTATCCAGGTGGCCCACACGACACTGGCCTGCTGTGGAGGTACCATATGCACGTGGTCAGGAAGGGGTCTGAGGGCGATGTATTTATTAATGTTAAACTTACTTTAATATGTTGTTAATTTACTGTTTATGCAATGTTAAATTGTTAAACTGGCTGTTTGTGAAGCCATGAGTGTAAACTGATGTTTAGGTATTGTTTTTAATTATTTGCAGTGGCGTGGCAATTTAAAATGCATCAGCAACGGAAAGAAGATAGAAGTGATGCATGATTTAGAGACCACCCCTATTATGGCTGCACGGTGGTGGGAAGACAGATTGCAGGGCACCGGTCTTGGTTGGCTTCAGGATACCAGCTACAACATGATTGACCACAGTCTCATTTGTTCCTTTGTGGAGAGGTGGCACGAGGACATTTCGAGCTTCCACCTTCTGTTTGGGGAGATGACAGTGACATTTGATGATGTGTCCTGTTTGCTGCATCTCCCCATTGATGGCATGTTTTTGTCCCATGCGTCCATATCACGAGACGAGGCGGTGGAATGGATGGAGACGTACTTGGGGTCTGATCCGGGTGAAGCTCTTGTTAAGGTGACGAAGACCAAAGGTGCACATTGCCGATTTGGCTACTTGCAGAGCATTTTCAAGCAGCATATGAAGAGCAGTTGGAGTTGGAGACTGAGCATGGTGGTGTGAATCAAGAGGTGCGGAGGTTGCGGGACCAGGCTGTCCGCAAATATTTTCTATACTTGGTGGAGATCACGATGTTCACTGACAAGAGCCAGAATGTTGTGGATGTTGCCTACCTGAGGTACTTTAAAGACCTTGATCTTGTTGCTGCTTATTCATGGGGAGCTGCGGCACTAGCTCACTTGTATAGGAAGCTCAACAATGTTGCACGTTGGAACTGTGGTCAGGTAGCAGGATACTTGACTTTGTTACAGGTATATATTAAAAATTATGTTTTATTTTTTAAAACGTAAGTGTTTATGGTTTGTATATTTATATGTGGTTGTCATTGCTGCAGACTTGGGTGTATTAGCACTTCCAAAGTATGGGAAGCAAGGATGCCTGGGCAGGATATCGGGAGGATCGGTATCCACGCGCGATGCTTTTTCTACCACTGTCTGGTTTGGGCACACCAGACAACTACAAAAACCATCTAGATAGGCTGGATCTGAGTGGCGTTGTCATGGGCCCATATAGAGATCATTGTGCGGCACGTCCGTTTGAGCGGGTCAGCCTTTACTCAAGATGGCTGAGATACGGAGACCGCATGGTGAGATATCTGCCGGAGCGGGTGCTTCGTCAGTTTGGGAGGGTTCAGACCATCCCTCCACATCCTGCTGTGAGTGCACCTCCTATGATTAATTTGGCAGAGATCACAAACCGCTTTCAGCATGCTCTTGATCATGCGTTGACACCTGAGCAGTTGGGGAAGCGTGCAGTTCATGGTGTGGAGACAGCAGAGGGATACATCGAGTGGTTTTATCACTAATCTCATCCAGACATGATTCTTCCTGACATGCCGGTACCGGTGCCGAGGCCACCGGAGAGTAAGGTCCTTGATTCGCTTGCTGCTCAGGAGGATGGAGAGCATGGGTACTTATGGCTTAGCGGAAGGATGAGCCGCATCAGAGACCATGTCTATGTTGTGATGTCCAGTGGTGTGGTTCCGCGAGGGTCTGAGGAATGACAGCATTTGGAGGAGGTATTGAAAGAGGTGCATGATGGGAAGGTTTACCGTCGTCGGGGAGTTACTAAGGGCGACAGGGGTGGTGGCAGAGGTGGCGGTGGTACAGGTGTAGTTATTAGGGGTTGATTGTATTTTATTTAATTTTAATGTTTGAATATTTTGGATAATTATGTTATGTAACATTTGGGTAATTATGTTTTATTAATGTTTGAATGTTTGAAAATTATGTTGTGTCGTTAATTGTTATGTTATAAGTTGAATTTTATGTTTGAACAACTGATCAAAGGCCAAAGCAGTTGACTACATGCTCCAAAACAGAGGCCTAACCAAAACAGATGGCTTCTGTCTCCGTACTGATGCAGTTCGGATTATATAATCCGGACTGTTTTAACACTTTCCGGATTATATAATCTGGAACCATCATTTCCCACTCCCTTTTGTTGACTTTCAACGGGGTGATTTGTACATTTCGGATTACACAATCCGGAAATTGTTAGAACTTTCGGGATTATATATTCTGAATCCATCTATTCAAAATTAACATCATCATCCATCAGGGTGGTTTAAGTACCAAAATCCACGAATGTATCCGGAATTAATATTCCAGAATTGGTTCGGATTATATATTCGAACCAGAGGTATTTTGGAAGAAAAAAAATAGGGAGCACGAGAATTCTATAGGCTGGGAAAAGTAACACTCATATCATTTTAGTCCTTAAATTTGCACTTCCGTTATCACTTTGTTCTCTGACGTTGAATAATTATGTTAAGTGATGATTTGGCAAATGTTTTATGCTACCAAAGAGTATGAGATGTTACAGAGACTAAAGTGAAAGTAGAAAATGATCATTTTGTCTCTGAACCAAAAATAAATATCCCCAAATTGAATCTCAAATCCCTAAATGTTATTTAAATCTCTCTTTTGCTCAAAAACACATCTCCCGTTAAACACCAACTTGATGTTAGTCATGGACCTTTATGACATCGAGGTGCAGAATCAGAGATCAAAATGACCATTTACTCATTTTATTATTTTGTTCTCTTGCCTTCAACTACCCCAACTATTTTATTAAGTATAAAGATTGGTTGCTTAAAAAAAGTATAAAGATTTAGTAAACACAATGATACACATAGAGTTTTGGACCGGGAAAACCCGGATAAAGGACGTCATGCCCTTCAAAAAGGCTCAAATAAGCATAACGCCCTCCCCAAGGGCCGAAACAGGCTAAGGTGGCGCCTTTGTAGGCACCGCCAACAAGCACATTCTAGAACCAGCTAGAATCCACCATGAATCATCCTTATCCCCTTCACAAAACGCCTAAAATAGAGTGTTTATTCTACTCTCTGTCGACTATAAATACCCACATTGAGCCCATCTAATAAACAGACCCTAGATACGATTATTGTATATAGTTGGCGCCGTCTGTGAGAAACGGTAAAATTAACCCAACCACACTCATAAACCTAAAAAAAAAAAAACTTATGTGATAAGACGATGGCCGACGATGACCAACTATCCATGCAGGTTTTGTCTTTCTACTATTTATGTATTCATGCATGGTTAACTCACTTTGAACGATGATCATCAGGTCAAACCACCGTCACCGATCATGTATATTTTATTTTGTGGTTGCGATTACAAAGTTTTTCAGAAAAAAGGATTAAGAACTTCGGCCTTCTGGATCCGATGCGCAAAATAGGTATATGAATTTTCATTAACCTTATTTCTCAAAACAATTATTTATGAGAAAGCGGTTTGGCACTTAGTAGAATACATTTTCTTCCAATCATAAATCTTATTCTACTTATCATGGAAGTTACGCAACCAATTATGCATTAATTAAAGTCTACAAGGTCTAACTGGCATGATAGTTTGTTTATATGCAAAACATGTGTGAGCTATAGACTAAGGTAGTTTGGCATGTCTTTATATAGCTGCACTTTGCTTGCTTAAATGTTGATGCAGGTCAAACAAAATTGGCACACTTGGAAATACCAAAGCAAAAGGCATAAAGGCGATATCGCCCAGGTATACATCGTTTAGCTTATCAATAAACTATTTAAATCTTGGTCTTATAAGTATGTGTTAACTTGTTATATTTGAGTATGATTACAATATTACATGATTATAAAGTTGTGATAGCATTGAGTTAGAATATACACAAACATTAATTCTAATGCGAAAAGCAGTTATGATGTATGAATAGCCATAAATGCATATGTGGATGATTAGTATACAAAATAAAAAAGTAAAAGTGCTTGTGGATATGATAATATCAGTAAAATGTTTAATATACATAGTCAAGATTATTCGTAATAACTGTGGTATAATGAAAGAAAATGTGTATGTTTTGATATGAAACCTTAAATAACCACACCCTTATAAACGTGACCATGTCATGTGTACAAACTGAATTTCTATGGTTTTTTGGCTTAAAATTTGGGATTAATATCGCAAGGCAACGACATAGCTATGGCCATGGCAACAACAAACAACAAACCGGGAAGCCCGACGATAGTTCTTGCATAGGCGAGTTAATCCTACGTTTAATAGGAAAGGAAATAGAATAATACAGTTGTATCATTCACTTTGCGAACTGAACTAACTACTTAGTAAAGACATAAATAATGGACTAATGGCAAGATATTAGAATAAGTACAAACTGGACCCATGTAGAACGATACGTTTGAGCAAAAGAACTAGTTTCAACTTCATAGGAGAAATAAAGACATAGAACATAATATAAAAAGCGAGTAAGTCTCAAGATAGTAGAGAATAAGTATAAAAGAATGAAGTTGGGGAGTTAGTAACGAGTTTCGATTTAAGAGAAGTAATCGGTTGAAATAGAAGACTTAATTACAATCTAATAGAAGAGAGAAATGGAATAAAAGCACAAGATAATTAAGTAAGAAAGTTATTTCGAATCTAGTAGGAGAACGGAAGAGTAGAAAAGTAGAAAATATGGGCGAGTTAGGAAGACAAAGAGTATTTAGTTTCCATTTAATATGATTGCATATGATTAAAGAGTGCTTTATTTCTACTAATTACTTCGAAGTTCGGAAGTAATATTATATTTCAGATAAATCAAATTTGGGATGCAAAAGGAAGAACTCACCAAACAGCACGCCAGAATAAAATGTAGAAGCAACGATCCCACCATTAAGAGCTTGAAGATGAAACACGGAGTTATTCTAACCTTTCTCGACCTTTGAGATTTGTTTTGCAGGTTTTTTTAAACGAGGCACCCTGCTTTCTAAAAATACTTTCCCATTTTTGTTTGTTATTTTGTTCAGGTGCTACTACTACAATATCCACGGGAAATCTACAGTCAATCACGCCCAAAAACGTCAACCTTAACCAGTGCTTTGATGGAAGGGACTCTACATACTGACTAGGCGCCCAAAAACGGCAACCCTGACCAGGGCTCTGATGGGGCGGACTCTACATATCGACTAGGCGCCCAAAAACGTTAACTCTGACTAGGGCTCTGATGAGGCAGACTCTACATATAGACTAAGCACTCAAAATCGTCAACCCTGACCAGGGCTCTGATGGGGCGGACTCTACATATCGACTACGCGCCCAAAAACGTCAACCCTGACCAAGGCTCTAATGGGGCGGACTCTACATATCGACTCGGCGCCCAAAAACGCCTGACCATGGCTTTGATGGGGGGGACTCTACATATCGACTAGGCGCCCAAAAATGTCAACCCTGTAAAGGGCTCTGACGGGGCAGATTCTACAAAATGACAAAAGTCAACCTGGCGAAAGGCCCTGACCAGACAGACTCTACATAAACGGACAATCTAAAGGCTTCGACTAAACAAAATCTACAAAATATGCCTTTGAAAATCTATTCTATTGACAAAACTAGAATCTGGAATGAAGAGTCAAATAGAGCGAAAAATCAAACACAAAAAGCGTAAAACACAACAACTTACAAAGCACACATAGAAATAAATATGTTGCAGAAAGCTAAAGTGAAACAAATGAAGAGCGAAACAGAACACAATACATAAATAAATATTGTATTCAGTACAAAACCAGAGGCATATTATGGCCCGATAATTCAAGAAGTACGTCTTCAATAATACACTCTCGCAGCAAAGGACGCATACAGAACCATACCTCCCGTCAAGAGTAAAAACACTCCGTCTTGTCCCAAGACTCGTGCTTAGGGGGCTTGTCGACCAGGAAAACCCGGATAAAGGACGCCATACCCTTCAAAAGGGCCCAAATAAGCATAAGTGCCCTCCCCAAGGGCCGAAACAGGTTAAGGCAGCGCCTTTGTAGGCACCGCCAATAAGCGTGTTCTAGAACCAGCTAGAATCCAGCATAATTCATCCTTATCCACTTAACAAAACGCTTAAAATAGAGGATTTATTCTACTCTCTATCGACTATAAATACCCACCTTGAGCTCACTCTCAAGGTATCTGATCAGTCTAACCCTAGATACGATTATTGTACTCATGCAAGTACAAGTTTGGTTTGATATGTAGATTCTATCCAATCATTGAATGTCATATAATTTTATTTTTTTTTTGACAAGGAATGTCATATAATATTTATATAGTATTAATTTATATTAACATAAAATCAAAAGTTCAACAAATTTTATTACTGATACTCAACCAAACTCAAAGATGTCCAATAAGAATCTATCTGAAGATTTACAATGAAAAATGTTTATTTTTTTAGAGGAATGATAAGTGTTTATTTGAATAAGAGAATAACTTCTTTATTTGTCACAAAAAAGATACATGTCTAATTCGGATAAGCGTGACGGCTCACCTTAACATTAACGTGATACCTTCCAAGTAAACTTTATTATGGACAGCTCAAAAGAAGAATTAGAGACTTTTTCTTTTTGAAGGAGAAAAATTAAAGACTTAAACTTAAGTGTTGGCATCTTAATATTTTTGAAGAAATGTCCATTAAAATATTCATTAATCTTTTGAATTGGTTGTGCAATCTCGGACAGAAAATTGAATTCTAAGTTTTCTAACCTACGGTTACTCAATAATGACGGGATTAGGAAGAGAACCCATATATTACAAATCTTGCATTTTTTTTGTTTAAGAAATAAAAGTCTTTGTATTGTATGTCAAGCAAGTAAGACGAAAGCACTTCTTTTTTATTTGATAAACTCATTTTGTGAAGCAAATCACTTCGATTTTGATTGGATTTGTTCAAGTTTAACCCAAGAAAAAACACATGAACTAAACACTTCAGAATGAATTAGGTCATCAAATTGACTTGTACTTATCAACACCCTTACCGTTGTCCGCAAATAGTAAACCAAAAAGTTAACATAATGACTATTTTTACCCTTATCAATGATAGGGAATACTAGAGGACAATGTTCCTAGTTTCTTAGTAATTGTTGAAACTGAAAGCTAAAGTACATAGATATTCAACGTGATGGCATTGGTCTTCACTACCTCCCGAATGGCTTGAAACTTGAAAAAGAGCCCCGTACCATAGAAAGTTGAACACAATATTCCATGAAACATAGAGTGCTCGTACTGCTAATAAAGTGTCTGACTCATTTGTGCCATTTAAGAAAAATTCATGCAAGTGAAAGAGGAAGAATATTTATTTAATGTGTAGTCCTTAGTTTTGAGCAACAATGGTCTCTACTACGCGACACTAATGTGTCAGCCAAATGGAATGCACATATGCGGTTAATGTGCCGTCTCATAACCCCCAACCACAGAAGTTAACAAAATGAACGAATCGTTTGAAGTCATTCAATTTCATAGACTATTGACAATTCTCAAATTTGAATGGACAAAACACCCGACTCAAGTTCAAGGGACAGATTGAAGATTTACTCGTAGTAATTTGGAATGAAAACAGATTAACTAAAGACAGTAGATTAAACATAGCAGTTACACAAAAATACACAGATACTTGTTAACTTCTCATATGGTTATCCCCACTCCCTTTAAATTCAACAATGTCTCATAAGCTACAGAGTGTTCATCTGTAGTATATGTGAAGCTGAAGATGATCACATTCTAATCCAAATTTTGTAAAGAAAAGACAATCGTTTTTTGAACATGAATTTATAGAAATGCCACATCAGTCTCAGGTGTTAGCAAATAACACCAGTCTTCCCATCAACATGACATGAACTGAATATGATGTTCATTTCACCGATAAAAATCCCAACATCATGAAGAATATGTTATATTAGTGATGTTCTGCATATATCAGATTCCCATACATAGAACATAAGAGAGAATGATAATAATTAAGTAATTAAAGTGATTAAATGCAACCATAAACCAGATTCATACACTATACACACCTTAAATCAAAGTTTGATGTTGCATAGATCATTGGTAATTATCAACAATCAGTTGTCATTGTTTGTTATTCCTTCGTAATATTCATATCATATGACCCCAACTGATGAATACAGTTATCACGGATATATGTCATTATTGGGACATGCAGAATTGAAGCTGTTTTGATCTTCAAGCCCCATATGCTATCAAAAACCAAATGCAAGATGACATAAGAGAAACCAAATATAGAAATAAAGCACTAAAACAACAAAGTAACAAACCACTCTATATATAAATTTCAATGATCAATA
>Ga0315915_1009814_pt1 | contig 10757 bp, 5 predicted proteins | sample MpolbnodulesMG_FD_207738 | JGI IMG/M metagenome (GOLD analysis project Ga0315915, IMG submission 207738) | Medicago polymorpha root nodule microbial communities from Los Angeles, California, United States - branched nodules | ecosystem: Host-associated > Plants > Roots > Nodule | place: USA... | reverse complement strand
AGAATTCTAAGATATGAACTTTTGTAAGAATTCTCTAAGTTGTTGATGTGAAACTTTTCAACATTTTGGCTCAGAGAGTATTGATCTTATGTTCTTGTTCTATATGTCTTTTTTCAAGTCTTCATCCCTATTTATAGAGGATTTGAGAGACGTTGAGAACTAGCCGGTACATCAACTTGTCTTAACTGAAGCTTTGATTCTTCACCATTGATCTTTTGCCTGATTTGATGATTGTCCTATGAAGAACCAATTTCAAATACATTCCAATAGAGAAGGAACAATATCTGCAAACATTACTGTTATCCTTGTCTTGATGTATAGACACGATGCAGAGATGGTGGTTGCAGAGGCAGGCGCAGAGTTAGTGATTGTACACTTCGTACACTGTACTTTGTCAACTCTCTTAGGCTTCTGGTGAAGTAGCTTCTGATGTCTTTGCTTCTGATGTCCTTGCGTCTGATGACTACATCTTCAGGAGCGCTTTTCTTCAGACGCATTTTCTTCAGATGCTTTAAGCTTAAAAAAAAATTCCTTTGCTCTTTGACTTGTTCAACCAGAACCTTTATGAATAAGACTTTGATTGAGGTCCTGTACACTTGAACATATGTTTAGCAAATCCAATTGATAATTTTTAATACCTTGTTATCATCAAAACTTAGAAGGTGATTTTGCGAAACACCCTTTGTTCCAACAGGTTGAACGGTACTTCGCTTGTGGAAAAGTAAGAGACTCGGGAATATTTAAGGATTGATCTAAAAAAAATCCTTTAACGGAAGCCGTAGTTGAGAAGCGGATAAGGTGCAGAGTAAAGCTATAGTCCTAAGTGCAGAATCAAGGTTGCGTGATTTATCGCTTTATGCCTGTAACATGCATAATCAGGTAACACACAATCAACAGAAATCCACAAAACTGTAAAAAAAATTGCCTCTTGGTGCGCTTTGGATTATAAATCTGAACAAATAATCCATTTTGGATTTTATAATCTGAACAAAATTCAAACCCAAAGATTTGCATGCAGAGGGAATGAGACCTAATATTTAGTTTGATATTTGATAAAGCTTCAAATGTGACGATTTTGAGCAAAAAAAACTCCAAGATTCGATAAATTTGTAGATTTCGGAATTTGGGATAAGGGAGAGAGAATGTGAAATGTGGTAAATGTAAAACTATAGAAATGGGAAAGATACTGTCTTCGTTTTTTTCTTTCTAAAAGTTCCTTTGGAATTTACTAACCTACAAGCTTATGAGTTCAATATCTATTGTCAATGTTAAAACTTCTTTCATGACTGATCTATATATATATATATATATATATATATATATATATATTAATGTTCATCGAGCCTTGACCTACAATATATGAATCATACTTTTTCTACAATATATGAAGCATACTTGGACATAACAGCTTTAGATAGATGATATCCTTATATTTAAACATAAAAATTACAATTGAAACATATGCAACACTCAGATATGAAAATTAAAATTAATCTGATAAAAAAAAAATGAAAATGTAAAAGGCATTTCATTCATTCTCATGTTTAAAAGATCACACCTATAGATATAGATAGGTAATACCAAATAAATACTAATTCTAAAATCCAGGAAATATCTTCTCTAACCGTAACATGCACGCATGGAATTTAAACAAAACACAAAAATACCTTGTCTCTGACTAGACAAAAAAAAAAATTCAATGTATTAATTAACCCTATTATTACTCATGTTTAATGCAAATCCAAAATAAAACAATACGATCCAATCCATCACCCATCCCTAATTGCAATCCACTTTTTTGCTTTCCAATTATGCTGCCTAATCAATATGTTTTTCCATGTTCACCACAACCTTGCCTCCATTACCTTTCCTCCTCTTTTGTGGAGCATTCAGATCATTCTCGTTAATTTTCTCCAAAAATATTTCACTTGAATCACATGGTTTTGAAACATCTATCTCCTCATCCAGCATGAGATTTTCATCACTTTCAGCAATTGATTCTTCAGAACTCTCCATTTGTTCAGCCTCTCGCTGGAGTGATTCTATGACATCCATTATTTCTTTATTAACCTATTAAAAAAATAAGAAATAATAAGTCAGATAACACCAATACATCAAATTGAATATTGCAATTAAAAAAGTTATTAGTTTATTGGACTAAATAGTTGCAACAAAACTTCAAAAATAATCAAATGCATAGATACATCAATATTAAGTACCTAAAGACATCATGGTAAACTCTAAACACTAAATTCCTTACTAAATTTCATATTTTCAAACGTCTTTAAAAGTTTCATGGTAATTTAGGACTACTAGTAATTTCATAGTAATTTGTGGATACAATTAGGGATACTTGATTTCTTTGATTGGTGAAAATATAAGACATAATAAGAATATAGTTAATCACTTAACAAATAATCAATGCAATCCACTAGCATAGAATAACACTAATATGAAAAACATTGACTTTAAATTCAAATCATGTTGTTATTTCATATGTGCATTTAAAAATACGAGTAGTAGCACCTGTGGATTTTGAAGATAATCAGCAATGTTAGTTGAACAAGTCGGGCATTTTATAATGTTCTTTTGCTCAGAAAAGGCACCCTCAAGGCAGACTTTGCAGAAGTTGTGAGCACAAGGTGTTGTAAGAGGGGAAGCTAAAACGTTGTGACAAATATTGCAAACAAACTCTGCAAAAACAAATGAACCCACATGTAACAATGTATTTGCTTAAAAAGTTCACTACTATATTGAGCTTACAACAATGATCTAAGAAAAAATAGACAAGGTTACTAATTATCACCAAGGATCGTATACCTTTCAATAGCCTATCCCTGATTTTGAAGGACGCCTTTTTTTCTTTTGGCGTAACATCTTTTATTTTTACTCCATCGATAGGATCGACAATGTTCGTCGGCTTCTTACTTAACGGTGGAGGCTTCTTCCACAGCCAGCAACCCTTTTCTTCCTGAAATTTGTATGATTTCAAATACTGATAGACCTTACAAATCTATAATAGAAAAGTTTGAAAGAAAAAAAAAAACATTTGTCTAGTATTGTCGAATTTGAAAGTTTGTCGAGGATTCAGTTCATAACTCTAAACAATGATTATATTATTTTTTAAGAGATTACAAAATGGAAGTAAATTTATCCATTAGTTGTGAGTTCTTTTACTCCTCAAAAGAATGTTAAGTACAATTTTAACGATTTTTGTGAACTACTAAATATAGAAAAACATAAGTAGACAATGAACAAATGTAATGAACAAAATTGAAGCAAACGTTTTAAGACATCAGGAAATATAAGAAAAACATATAAGTAGACAACACCACTTACATCAAAATCCCATGATGGATCACCATTCCTTTCAGTAATATCAATTGCATCCCTAAACTCCTGAATTATAGGTAATGGTCGGGGACGGTCTCCTAATAACTCACTACATACCAACAAAATTAATCTAAGTTACCATATTAAACACTTCCACTTGTTTTATTATTACAAACACACACGTCCATGGGAAAAAAATATGAGGAAAAAAAATCAACCTTGTCCATGGAGCTGGCTCATTGTCACACCTCACAAACAAATACCTGCAAACTTTATAACCCTATCACACATAGATATCCCCGTCAATTATAAATATTAAATGATTGATAAACCACTAGGTCTTACTCAATTTATTTACTTGAATAACTATTGCAAACAATAATTGTACTTACTTGTTTTCCAATTTTGCGCCAACATTTCTCAATTCTATAAACCCCATCATATCTCACTCCTGATTTTGGTGCAAAGGAGGAATGTTTTCCCTTGTGGGACCTGAACCAAATACATTAATACATAAACTAAATATCATATCGATTCACTTTGAACTTTGGAACAAAACTAATAGGGATGCATTCATACGAATCTAATTCATAATAGTTAATCAAAACTAACCTTATAACACGAACAGGATAGCCTTTTCGGCAACTGAGTCTCAACGCCTCATTCCTATGTTTAAATTTTTGATCAAATGATTGTTTTTTATTAGTACCTCTGTTGCCCTTAACATCCCTTCCACCACTTCCCGTATAGAGGAACCACTCACCGTGATCTTCGTCTTCATCATACCCACCAGAGAGAGCAACTGATTGGGCACCCTGACTACTTTGACCAGCAATCCCAGCAATATGGGGAAAATGAGCACCCCATTTCTTGCATTCCATCCTATCTTCCCATGTATCACCAACAAGAACCCCACGGTTCCTTGTTGGATCATTCTCAGCAATAATCGGTCCAAAATGATCTTTTGGAATCATCACGAATATCTTCCCACTATCAACATTAACTTTTCCCGGTTCATTTGTTCTTTCATTCTTGTAACAAATGTCAAGACGCTGATCATCATGAACAATATGATAAAAATTTGTAGAAGTGCTTGCTCCAACACTGTCAGGTCTTGCTAACTTGGCCATACGAATGGCGTTTACCAACTGAAAATTGATTTTTGGATTCTTTGCCATCTTTGCTGGAATTATTGTTGTACAATTTGAGCATTTGCGTTTTCCTTGCTCAATCCATTTTAGAAAACACTTAAGGCAAAAATTGTGCCCACAGGGAGTCTAAACCAACGACAACAACAATAACAGCAACAAAAATCAATTTCAAACAATAATTCTAATAAAACCAAATGATTACACATTTCAATTAAGATCGAATCATTTAGATAATTTAACCATAACAAACTTGATTAAATTATCTAAATGATTCGATGTTAATAATAAAAAAATGTCACCAGAAATCGTCAGAAAAATTATTAGTTTTATTTTTTAAGAGATAAAAAGGGGGAAATAAAAAGAAACTAACTGTGACAGGTCTCTCCGGCAATTCCATGCAATATGAACATTTAATGCTAGAGATATCAAACACGACATTGCTTCCAATGTTGTTTTCAGTAGAGGATCCAACAACAAGTTCTTCATACATTTCCGCCATTTCTTCATCGCTAAACAAAGGTGGACTGGCAACATTGTTGATGTCGATGGGCTGAGAACAACCAGGGCATTCCCAATCATAGAATGTACTGGGAAGGAGGAGTAAACATAGCATATGCCATAGCTTTTTGCAAGTTTTACAAAGGAGGGTCTCAAATTCTCGATACGTCTCTTTGCAGGCCAGGCATACGCCATTGGAGTCACAAGGAAGCTGCTTGCTAGGCTCTTGTTCCATTTGGTTTGATGTCTCACTTGTTTGATTTAGTTCTTTCTCTTTCTCTTATAGTTTTATAAAATGAACAAAATGAAATTATATTAAGAGGCTTTTCTCCCTTTTTATAAGGATACTTTCGATCCTATTTTCACACGAGACTAACATGTACATGAAATTTTACTCTTTTTTTTTATTTTATTATCCCTCTTGTCTCCATGGTTTTTTCTTTTTCAACATTCATGAATTAAACATTTTATGGTAACTACTCTCTTTTGGTTATTTAAAAATATTTTTAATTCCCATAAAAAATATTATTATTAATTCCCATAAAAAATATTATTTTTAATTATACTACTATAATTTTTTTTTCTTTTTCAACATTCATGAATTTAACATTATATGGTAACTACCCTCTTTTGGTTTTAAAATTATTTTTAATTCCCATAAAAATTATTATTAATTATACTACCATAATTTAATTTTTGAATTGTATATTTTTTGGAAATAATTCCTTACATGGATTTAATTGGTCCGTCCATATCAGTAGACAATTATTATGACCCATTTAAAATTAGCCTATGTGCATGAACATGCACATAAATATTACTCTCTTTATTATATTAAAATAAATCATGACTTTATGTAGAAATCATTTAATTATTATTTGTAACCAAAAAATAATTATTATTATTTACCAATAGTGTATAGAACTTTCTACACATTTTATTCAACTTTCAAATATGTCTCCTCAAGTAATATTTATATATATATATATACCCCTAAAAAAGGTAATATTTTATAGTTTTTTTAATTAAATAATTATAATTTTTCTCTTTCTTCCTTAAATTTTAAAGGGGGTCAATAGTATTGTTAAAGTTCTCCTTTCATGGTTCGAGCCCACGACCCTCTTAGGTGTCGATGGAGCGTCTTACCAACAACTGCACTTCGATCTACACTTTAATATATATCAAATTTTATTGACAAAAATATATAACTTTTTTAAATTATAAAAATGTAATTTAAATTTTACACAATTTAATAAATTCAACTTATTTTAGTCAAACTACTGTGATTATTATCTATTCATTTTTTTTCTAAGTAGTCTAGTGTCAAGAAATTCACCTTTTAAGGTAAATAAGTGGGGTATTTGAGGTCAAACGCCGACCCTTACATATATTATGCAATATCTATAACAACTAAGTTAAATTCAAGGGAAATCTATTCATTTTATTTTCATTCTAAATGGTTAAGAAAGAACACGTTGCATATATTTAATAGGTCTATTTATTTTATTATCTTTGTTTCGTTTATTTTTTTTTGGGATTCCTTGGTTCGTATAATTGTTCTATCTACGATATAAACAATTCAGACCTCTTCTATTCTCAAGTACACGTGGCATGATTCTAGGCTTTTTTTATCATTAATGATACTAATTCAAATATTTGAAATTTAAAAGTACACATAGAAATGAGCTTTCAACAATATGAAAATTTGTTTTCAGTGCATTCATATCTCCAGCGCAACATTAAATTCTATGAAAATTAAATTCAAAGACTTTTTTACCTATTCAATTGGTTGTACAACTCACCATCCCTTCTTCTATGAAAATCAAACTCAAATCCCTTTATATCTCAGCATTCAAGCGCATAACCTCTCCATAACTCTGCATTCAAAGACGTTGAAAATCGTTAGCCTATATAAGGCACGTAAAATAAACCTAAGACATCATTGCCACTTTTCTTATGCTTCAACATCAATAATTTCAATTTCAATAATGTTTGTGTTTATTCTTAAGGTTCAACAATAATGTTTATAATGGTTACTGTTCTTATGTTTTTATTTTCTTTCTTTGATTCTTTTTGTTATTGAATTGTTATGTAGAAATTTGATTTAACCAATTGGTAATTTGTTTTGTACATGGAAATCTTAGACAAAGATGTTGATTAGCTTTTTGTGATGATAAAATCTTGCTCCTTTTGTTCTTTAAAAAAAATCTTGCTCTTTTTGTTATGTTGTCTATCTTTTTCTCCCTCATCGCTGAACAGCGGCCATGATTTTCCCGAATGGACTCTAACTATCCATTTATAAATACTTGACCATAATCTTCATTCTATCGTAATTGACTTCTAAAAAGTGGTCTTAAAAGAGTTAAAATTGACGATTTTTATTTATTTAAAAAACTTGCTCCTAATGCTATGTGCCCCAACTCCATTATATAAGTAACTCGCCCGATTGATTTTGTATACGCCCAATTTCTTTTGATTGGATATAATCATATAAATCACAACATGAGATGGAGTGGTGGCTTTCACTTCCACTCAAATTAGATTTGATTTTTAAAATTCAAAATGCAACCTTGCTGTAATGTTTGAAAGAAAGATTAAAAAACACTTTTTGATTTTGTTTAAACAAACCAAAATGAAATATATTAAATTCAGAAATACTTTTTGAATTGGCTGAGGTATATAGACTTAAAAAAGAAAGAATTGACAGAGGTATTTATGACATTAATTAATTAAAGGAGAATAAATGGAGAAAGTATTTTTTACGAAGGACATCCAAAAAGATAGTCACAGCGATTAAAACTAACATTTAAACCATTACATTAAAATAAATTAAAGGTAGAGATTTGAAGTGAGTCTACAAACTTATTTTTGGAGTCAATATATTCATCCTCATTATTATTATTTTTTGGTCAAGATATTCATCCTCATTATACTCCCTCAAAAAAAAAAAATCGTCATTATTTATATATAATATATAATTATAATATTTGATCACAAAAATTATCTATTTTAAAAAATTAATTCCTATAAAAAAAATTACAGAGTCAATCACTCTAAGTGTTTGGGCAAAGATGAGGTGTTCAACACATTTATGTAGTTGCTCTTGATCTAATATAGTTGATCTAATATATATATATATACTTGCCATTCAAAAAAAAGGTGAAGTCGATAGAGAGCTTCAAGTTCAAAGATAAAAACTTTACAAAATATAATTATTGGAAATTATGGAGAAACTATACCTACAATATAAACAAATCAAACCCCTTTCATTCTATAGTACATGTGTTATTGGCCTAATTTGCATTTGATAATTTTCTAATTTACATTAAAGGATTTTTTTTTAAGGATAATTCAGATCAAAGGAATATTCGTTCTTCTTCGTTGATAATTAATATACAGATCAAATCGCATAAAAATCAAAGTAACGGATTTCAAATTTGGTTAAAAAACCTAGCATTAATTAATGTATGGTATACAAAATTACTCTATTCAGAAAGTAATTCAAATTTGCTGACAATAAATGACAACAATTATAATCAAAGGAATATTCTCTAAATCTAATAGGAAAATTGTAGTGACATAGCTGAGTATTCTTTAAATCTATTTTTTTTTTAGTTGTGTTTCCACTTTACATTTGTTATTCAAGGCTATTATATTTGCTTTTACTCTTTTTTGTTAGCTTCAATGATAATGTGAAGTAAATATTTTTAAATTGTTTGATCAAGAGGGAGTACTACCTTCTACGATAGAGAAGTAGAAGAGTGATATATGACCCCCTTAATAGGGCCACTTCTTAGAAGTATAAGTATCAACAAGAATATGGTATTATGCAAGGTCAAGGAAATGCAATCAACTCCCTTTTGTATTCTTTACTATCCTTTTTTTTAATTACAATTTACTATCTTTTTGAAATCTAGGAATTTTTTATTTATTTAAATCTTGATTTGTATTTTAAACAATGTTCTTATGATATAATTGCCGAGACTAAAATTTTTTTGTATGTTCATTTTCAGATTGTTTCTCTTAGTGAAATTTTATTATTTTAATTGTATTTTTGGTAGAATGTAATGTATCTATTTTAATATATCGATATTTTTTGGTAAAATGATCGATTTCAGTTTTATTTGTTTTCAATAACTTTGATGGAACGTAAATGCAATTTAATGTAATTAATTCATTTTAATATTGTTTCGGTAAATGGAAATGTTCCAGCAAATCTTTTTTTTTTAAATTGTCTTTAGCAAGTTACTGCACAACAATACAATATCATGAAACATAAATGCATTTAATTTTAATCGATACTTTCTCATTTTCATATTTGAGGCTGATTCTATAAATTCAGTTTTACAAATGGAAATCTCAAAGTAATCTTGCTTTTGTAGTGCTTTTGATCCATTTTCACATTTTCTACTACTAATAGGCAATACATTTTCTTTACAATATTGTGTTTTTATAGCTTGATAATACAATGAAGTTACATATAGAACAATTTTACTTAACATTGTTGTTGCTTTCATTATTCATGGTTATAAGTACTTATGTTATTGTAGTCTTATAAAATTTCATTTGCATAAACTACTTAAAGTTTGATGTCCAATAACTAATTCATTACTTGAACATCCATCCGAGGGTATGATTAAATAATACAAGGGATATAAATACTTTTGTTTCCAAAAACCAAGTTTATTCTAAAAATATGATGTTAGAAGTTTATAGGTCACATACTTTTTTTTTGGGTACAACATAGGACAAGTACTTTATGTGACAAATAGAAAAGTGACTCATATTAGAATCAAGTCAATGATACTAATGAGAGCTTTTACATTTTTGTCACTGGAATTTCCAATTGAGTTGGACAAGCTTTACTCTTTATTGTATAATTGGTCAGTTAGTTCAAACACTGGACTATCATACAAGTTAGTTTACTGATATATTTTAAACAACTAAATGAACTATATATGAAAGTAAGTTAAAGGCAAATAGAGGGTGTTCGTGGGAGCAATGTCGACATTAGCGTTGCTACAACGAAATAACACAATAGTGGTAGGATCCAGGCACAATGCTTTTGGCCTGCATGCTTCCATCAGCAATAGCAGTTGTTGGAACTACTATTTGTGGCCACAAACCATTATAGCACCCAACATTAGGGTTTTCAGGAGAAATTTCTCAAATCATTTTTCTTTAAATTGTGGTTTTTTTTAGGATATATATGTCCATTTGAACCTTTTTATGTTCAAAGTTCTATTGTTTTTTACTGTAGGATCTTTAATTATTGACTATGAAGGACTCTTTAATCTTGATGTATTTTTTGATTATTAATGATTACTCTGTACTTTATTTTTAGTCTTTGCAATAACGGTTGTCATGTATCCACTATACTATCAGTGACGAATCTAACCAAAATTTTACGAAGGGGCATGGTATATAGAAAAAGCAAAACAAATTTTTATGAATATGATTTTTACATCTATTGTTGTTGACAAAACTCTATGTGTAGTTACCATAGAGATTGAAAGTGTCAAAACAATAAAAATAAATTTAACTATCAAGTGTTAATTTTGTCTTTCATACTTCTACTAATACTTTTCAAAAATAAACACACTTGGCATAACTAAATCTACATCATTAGAGTAGCTAAACATAGAAATACACTATCTTATAAAAAAAATAGGGTTAATTAAGTTTTTGGTCCCTATAAATATCTGCAGTTTTGTTTTTAGTCCCTATAAAAATAAATCACACTTTTTAGTCCCTACAAAAATTTCCGTTAGTGTT
>Ga0315915_1009813_pt1 | contig 10758 bp, 2 predicted proteins | sample MpolbnodulesMG_FD_207738 | JGI IMG/M metagenome (GOLD analysis project Ga0315915, IMG submission 207738) | Medicago polymorpha root nodule microbial communities from Los Angeles, California, United States - branched nodules | ecosystem: Host-associated > Plants > Roots > Nodule | place: USA... | reverse complement strand
TTTCAAGGCGGTTTGTGCTCGTGCTCTTCAACCCATCTGCTGTTTCCGTGGATCCTTTCCAGCCTCGTTCAGATCTGTTTTGATATGGGTGTTTCTGTGTTAGTTTAGTGGGTTACGTTGTGGCCTCGCCTTGCAATCGTGGTGGCTGCTGTGCTGGCAAGAGGTGGTGGTTATGTGGTGGATTAGTGGTGGTTATGTGGTGAGGCTGTTGCGCCGGCGAGATGTTGTTATTGGGTGGTGGTTATGTGGTGGTGAGGAGGTGATGTAGTAGCGTAACAGAGGTGGTTAGAGCATCAGCGGCGGTATAGACCATGGTTGTGAAAGGCGGCTTTTGGAGGTGTTTTTGTGGTCGTTTTTGTGGTGGTTTACGAGTGGGCCAGAGGTGGTGTTCCGCTCTTGATTGTTCTGTTTTTGTCCGCGGTTTTCGGTACGGGTTCGTCCGATTTGATAAGGATTAACGTGGAGGAGGTGATGGTGGTGTTGTAGGCATGGGTTTGGTGGTGAGGCGGTGATGGTGGTGATGTAAGTCACGGGTTAGGTGGTGGGAGGAGGTGATGGTGGTGATGTTGTTTTGGTGGATCGGTGGTGAGAAGAAACGGGTTTCGGGTTGTGGCTGTGGTGGTGGTGATACAGTAGGGAGACGGAGCATCAGAATCGTTTCCTACGGTTGTTTTCGGTGATGTTTAAACGCCGGCAAAATGGGTGGGTGGGTGGTGGCCAACAGGAGGGTTAGCGAGGTTATTGGTGTTTGCGTGGTGTGACGGAGATAGCTACTTGCGTGATGGTTGGGGGTTTTGTGGGAGGTGTGGTTTTTGCGTGTTGGTATGGATGTGGTAGGCGTGGATAATCTAGTTTCGGATTTTGTGGCAGCTTGTGATGATATTTGAGGGATTTGGTACAACTTTTGTTTATGTTGTTGTGCGGAGGGTTGTCTTTGATTTTGATGTTAGCTTTATTTTTGGTGTCCTTAATGTTAGGAGGTGTTTCCTGGGGGGGTCTTTAGATTTTGTCTTTGATGCACGGATGTATGTGTTTACATTTCGGTGTTCCCCATCTATCATTTGTATTTGTATTTTGCTAATTTATGACTCCTACCCTAGCACTCCTTGTGCTCGTCAGGACTCATTGTGATTTTAATAAATTTCATTTTTGCTTCTTCAAAAAAAAAACACTAAAGACATATTTAGTTAAACTCTAGTTTACATTATAATTGTAGGTGGCTGATAAAGATAAAAACTAAAGTTTGACTAAATAAAATAAACTTTAGAATTTTTTGGTGATTCAAGATCAAGAGATGCGAGGTATACCTAGAAAATGAGGAATGCTAGCAATAAACACTTGACACACATTTTCCAAAACACTATTATAGACCAAATGTGGGTCACTTCCTATTTTGTAGGATCAATTCCTTAATTGATCAGATCCACATGAATTCCACCCAATGATAAAAGGTGTTTTGAAAAAAGTGTGTTGTTAATGTTTCTCTTAATGATTAGCGATGGAGTAAACAATAAAACTAGAAATGTTTATATATTTGGAGTTAAATCTGTAATTTACTCCATCAACCATATTGGCTTCCAAACAACGAAAAGGACCCCCTTTGTTTATTCATTTATTGTGATCCATTCTTCTCAATTTGTCTTATCTGTGCATCTTCCTGTAAGTTGAACTTTATTGTTTTGGATCAATGCTTTGTTCCTTGCAGGATTTGTGCTTGACAATGAAGACCGGAGCGTTACAAGATCTGATCCATACTTCAGAGAACTCTTTTCTAGGTGTGGCTTGCATGTTTACAAAGCAAAGGTAATTTACTGTCTTTTCATTTAAAAGATTAAAAATGTTGGACAAGGTTCAACCTACCATAGCTGAACACTAGGATTCTTTATGATGTCTCTGGCGTTCTAATTTTCTTAATCATTAGAAAGGGTTAATAGGTCTTTACCCCCCTGTAATATAGGTCATTTCCGGTTTTCCCCCCTGTAAAAAAAATTTGTTTTGATTTACCCCCCTAATAGGCCAAACAAAAACGAAAATTTCTTGAAAAAAAAAAAAAAATTGGTTTTTGTTTGGCCTATTAGGGGGTAAATCAAAAAAAAAAATTTACAGGGGGGAAAACCAGAAATGACCTATATTACAGGGGGGGTAAAGACCTATTAACCCCATTAGAAATAAAATAGAACGCCGCTTCCTGGAGATGTTTTTATTTTTAATTTATTATGGTGGTACTCTACTTTTGTTCAGTATAATCAACAACTTTGTTGGATTTTTTTAATAAATCTTCCGCGCATGATGGTACATATACATCTTTAATCTTCTCTCTCCAAATATAAAAATATAATGGTATAGGAAGATATATATCTTAAAGTGTTTGGATTCAGAGTGGGGAATGGGTTGGAAATGATTTTGCCACTGATTTTCGGTTAACCAGACGTTATGAAAAGCATTTTGTGAGGTTAAAAAATTGACATCAAATTTTTACAATGGAAAAAGGAAAATTTTCTTTTAATAGGAACATGGAAAATTATATTTTCTCATGCCAATGTTATTGTGTACTTAATCAGCATAAATTACTTTTCTTTGATGTCCTTCATTTGTATAGTAATGCTTGCTTTTATTGTCTGAACAATGTATTTGATTTCCCCCTCATTATTATTGGGAATCTTTTCTGCCATACATAGACTCGTAGTACACTTTTTACCAATCGTTTTCAGTTTCGGTGATTATGATTTTGAATCTGTAATTTTGTTCTATTTGATGTTTTTATTTTTAACTTATATAGGTGGTACTCTACTTTTGATTAGTATCATCAACAACTTTGTTGAATTTTTCTTCCATGCACAATAATACAATACTTCTTTAATCTTCTTCCAAATCTATTAATATACCGATTTAGGAAGATCTTTATTTTAGTGTATTTAGAATTTAGAGGGGGGAACATAGAAATGATTTTGCCACCAATTTTTGGTGAACCAGATGTTGTAAAATAGTAGTATTTTGTGTTAGGTTGAAAATTTGACAATAAATAGAATTTAGAGGGGGAATATAGAAATTAACATTTTACAATGGAAAAGGGAAAGTTACTTTTTACTGTCTGTGCAGCATGTTGTTCTATTTTAAACCATATTTCCTAATGCCCATGCCCTTTCATTTTATATAGTACTGCTTGTTTTTATTATTTGAACAATGCATTTGATTGGCCCCTCATTATTATGGGAATCTCTTCTGTCATAGACTTATGGGTTGTTACCAATCCTTTTCAGTTTCATTAATTCTGATTTTGAAGCTGTTTTTGTATTCTATCAGGATCAGAAAGGATTCCCACAGGACTTATTTGCTGTGAAGATGTATGCATTAACCACCGAAGCTCCAAAGAAGACGCATCGCACTAGATCTAAAACGCAATCTAATAGACCTAGGACGATCGTGTATTGATCATCTTGTCTTATGGGTTTTGAATATTCGTCAAAATCCCGTTTTCTGATGTAATCTTTTAGTTTTTTTAAAAATGTTGAGAGCTATTTATCCACCCTCCTTGTTTCTGAAAAATATATCATATTTTTGTTTGAAAGTATACTTTTGGATGTGTACTCTCAGTGAATTTAGAGGCGGGGAAGAATTGCTTTCTAATAGTTATCATGTTGTATTCTAGTTTAGTTTACACTCAAAACTCAGTGTCTTCTCGTTTTATCTATTGGAGCAAGCAAGTGGAGTAACTCTTGGTGAAATTTAGGATGCACAAATGACTCTTTTTGTGTATGGTACAAAAAGCTTATTTTACCTATAACAGCAGGTTTATCGGTAATATATATAATAGGCATTTAACCTCATAACATACATTTATTTACAATAAAGCTACCCCAATAACTTCAAATATTATGAATATGACCTAATTGTTTAACCCTTTAACAGGCTTTCTTTCACGCCTCAAGTCTCAAACTCAGAAAGAAAGAAAGAAAAAAACCCAAAACAATGCTTCCTTCTCAAAACCCAGAATCACTCTTAACAAACAACATCCTTGTTAACCTGAAACCCTCTACCTCTCATCTCCCTTTGTCACGCGTACAAAATACTATCCTCTCCCTCTCAGATCTAAAAGCATCATCTCGGATCTGGAATAAATAGGTTGAAAACACATCAGATCTAAGCCAAAGTCGGAAGAAATTTGAGTTGCGGTCGCTACGGCGTCGGGGATGCAACGAGAATGAACGATAACAAGAATGACACAAGTTGCAATCGGAACCACTTTGTTATTCATTTCTTCTTGAGTTCTTGTGTTATATTAGATGGTGGATGACAGAGTTTTGGAACATCCATTGTGTTGTTCAACCATATCCCGATTTCAAACTTAGGATTTGGAATGTTTTTATTTGTCTTGGTTGAAAGATGGCGAAGACAATTTTTTTAAGGCCAAGACACTTTGCTTCAAAATTTCTTCCAGTATAGATTTCTGTAAGGATTGTGATGGTTTGTATGAGGTCCCTCACCCAAGTTCATGTAAAATCCAGAAAACACTTGACAAAAAACTCTAAATCCCCAAACAAATAACCTTTTAATTTATTTTCAGATTAATTTTATTTTTAGTTTTCAATTCAATTATAGAAGTTAATGACTAAGTATCTTTATTTTCAATGTCGTTATTGAAAAAAATACATGGAGAAAATACACTTAAAGATTCAATAATTATTATTCCAACAGGCTTGTTAAATAATAATAATAAGTATTCCACAAAATATAATTTTTTGTAAGTACCCAATCCTTAAATTAATACATTTTTTAGTATTTAAAAAAAAGATATCAACTGTTTGTAGAAAAATTATCCTTAACTTTTTATTTATATTAACACTAATTATAGTTATTCATATTTTCTCAGTCCTTAATTAATAAAACCTTTTTATTCAATATTTGCTTCTTTTTTTATATAAATGCATAAATACAATTCCATACTATTGGATACCCTCTTTGCAATTACCTACAATATAACACTAAATCCACTATACAAGTATCCATTCTTCAATCTCAGCCATTGAATTATTTAATAATATATCAATGGTAAAAAATACATTTGTGTATGATACACAAAAAGATTGACTAGTGTATGCTAAATGCCACCGTAACTCTTTATTGGCTTTTTCCAAATTTGTTATTTATTTCTACTTCTGTGTCTACTGTATTAGTATTTTCCTATTCAGCCCTTTTTCCATGTTTGTTTTTTTCACCTTTTCCTTCCCCATGGTGTCTTCATTCACGTGCATCTCTATGATGCAATGTTACTTTTCCTCCTTTGGTTCCCCACTAGTAATATACTTCTTTGACGCATTTTTACTTATCTTTGATTTTTGAATTGTTCTATATATTTTGTTTGTTAATAAATTATATTCAACAAGCTACCAGACAATGGGCATTACAGTAAATTTGTATTTTGTCTAGTGCATAATGTCAAGTTAGGTTAAATACAAATTTTTTGTCAAATGCATCGACCATTATTATACATAGTAGATGATTAAAAGTTGGCATGTTGATTTTTCTCTATTTATTATTCTCTCTATCTCGCAATAATAATCTATTTGACAAATTCATAAATTTTTTTCAAAAATGAATAAATAAATAAAAAAAGAGAATTATAATTTAAAAAATTATGTTTATGTATTGATTAATTTACTATTACTATTAATACAATGTGTAATATATTGAATTGGTAGTTATACATTTAATATTAATAATATGATACAATTACAAAAGTAAATAATATTACATTTAAAATTGAAAGTATAATTTATTTGAGAAAAAAATTGTTTTAAATGTGCACTCAGTTATTATACATTGATCGAGTACTTATTTTTTTCATGTTATACATTTTTTCAAATATTTTGAAAACAACATAAATTGACACAATATGTCAACACCATATAGGAATGTGTGAATATCTAAGTGTGAATGTTTGAGTGTGAGTGTCAACACAATATGTAAGTGTTGAGAGTCGAACTTCTGAACCACTTAATTTGATAAAAAAAATTGCCTACTTGGAAGAGCCAAATGCTTATATGTGATATCTATCATTGTGTAATAGAATTTCCTTAATTTCCTATTCTTCTTTGTTTCATTATTAGTATTCCATATTATGTATTTCATTTGAGATGTGCACGCTTTTTATAACGTGAACTAATATATTGTTATTAAAATATCATTATAATCTAGTTTTGATTTGATAAAATAGAATAGGTTTTTGACGCACACAAGGACACATGCATCATATATTTATACAATTTTTGAGTTTTGAATTGTTCTCATTTTAGACCGATGCCCACACACAATAATATACGGTGTGAGATAGAGATACCATATCGCATGTCCAAATAACTCAATCGAAAAATAAAATAAAATAAATTGTAAACATAAATATATATTTAGAGACACATACTATGATGAACAGAAAGATTAGTAATTAATTATCCAAATGACATCAACACAATATATTTCTCCTATATGGATTTGAACTTAAATAAACTAAGACAAACATCATTTTTATTTAAAACCGATCACATAGGTTTGTTAGATTCAATTCAAGTCTTGCAAGGTGGAAGAGGAGAGCCACACAAACACTTATTATGAGCATAACAAGACTTATCAAAGCTTTGCAGTTTTCCACCTACTGGAATCTCCCCACACAAATTATTATTGCTCACATTAAACTCCTTCAAAAGCTTCAGTTTCGTTAATCCCTTGGGTAGCGTACCGTAGATTTTATTGTTACTCAAATCCAACGCCTCCAAATTCTTGGACAGCCCAACTTTCCCAATATCAAAAGACAACATGTTCATATCCAACCATATCACCAGAGTTTCTTTCTTGGATCCAAAAAACACAGAAGCATCACCCTCCAACTTGTTCCGTGATAAGTGCACAAACGCCAAGTTCAGCTTGGCTAGAGATGCCGGAATCTTCCCGGAGAGGCGGTTTCGCGAAAGAGACATCGATGAAAAGGATTTCGGAAATGAGCCGTAGGACTCCGGTATTGTACCTGTGAGTTGGTTGCGGTCTAAAGTGATTTCTGTAAGGTTAGGGAGAGAGGAGAGTGTAGTGGGGAGGGGACCAGTTAGTTTGTTGTTGTAGAAGTTGATGCCTGAGAGGGTTTTGATCTGTGAGAGGGTGTTTGGTATCTCGCCAGAGATGTTGGTATGGCGGAGGGTGAGGTACTCAAGTTTTTTGAGTTTGAAGATGGACGGTGGGAGAATAGTCCCGACAAGGTTAGGGATGCGGGAGAGAGAGAGGAAGGTGAGGAAAGGGAGGTTAGCGATGGAGGGTGGAATTGGAACAGGTTTAGGAAGGTCAAGGTTCTCGAGATCAAGGTTGTCTACTCGGTTGGTTTGTGTGTCTGAGTTGCATAAGACACCTTTCCATTTGTTGTTGCAGCAGTCTGTGTTTGGATCCCATGAAGAGATTTTCGTTGGGTTGCCAAATTCTTTTTTGATTTGGAGTAGGGCTCTTTTATCATTTGGGTTACATTTTTCTGAGAGTGAAGGTATGAAGTGTTGTGTGGTTAGGACCAAGAGGAGAAGTAGCATGCATGAGGGAAAGTGTTGCATGGTTGATGATATCATCTTGTTCTTGCTGTTGGGATACGTATATATAGGCATATATGGTAGTTTTAGGGTGGAATACAATGCCTTAATTTGTCCACCATAGAGAATGGTTTGCTGACCTTAGATATAAATCTTATAAAATCAAGAGCTGAGATTCAAGGTGGACAACCTATTAGTATACGTACGTACATAATTGACTAGTTAGTACACATTGTTTTGTTTGTAGTCATGAGTTAGAGTATTAATGTTACTTTCATGAAGGTAAAGAGTTATATGTCACAGTGCTGAAATTCGTTCCCCTAGATCTCATGCCTGGCACACACCATTTTTTTCGAGTAACGATAGATAGACCACCTATGTGGCAACCCTCCATTATACACCCTTATGTGACATTTATTTAGTGGATGATAGAGAAATATAAATAAAAAATGTCATTTAGAGTCGTATATAAGTGGTATGGAAAAAAAAGGGTGTCAACCCATAATTTTCCTTTTTTCCTACCTCATTATACATCTCATGTGAAATGACATTTTAGTAATTTTACCCTATGTGAAAGAGAGTGTTAGGTGGGGTGACGAGGGTCACATGACCACGTGTCATATTTATGTGTGGTGGTAGAAGAGGCGTGTCACTTATGATGGTCAATGTATCACCGCTCTTTCTTATATTATTTCATTTAGATTATAGACTCCGAAACATGTTTTAGAGTTTTAGATTATAGAATTCAAATACCGTTGAACATCAATACAAAAAAAATAAATTGTAATCAACCAACAAAAATACAAATAGTTAATTATATCAAAATATCATTGTAAATATAAAACATGTATTTACTTTTTTTGAACCGCAAATATAAAACATATCTAGTTCTATTATCGTTTATATATTAATTAATCTTTGATGAGGTCTACGCTATCACTCTTGACACTTTCAAAACTCACTATCATCTGATCAATTTTAACAACATCTTTCTTCAATCTTATAATCTTTAATTTTTACACTATTCAACTTTTTCATCATTTTCAACTTTACAACATCTTCAACATTCTTCTTTCAAAAAAAATAAAAAAAAACATCTTCAACATTCTTATCGCTTCTGCCTTCGTAAGAAAAAAAAGTATACTTTTTTGTGTTATGTTGAAAATTGGACACCAATTTTTTACAATGGAGAAGGGAAAGTTACTTAGTGTGTCCAACATGTTGTTGTTCTACTTCAAACTCCTTATGACATGTACTTATTTCTTTTCTTTTTTTGGTAGATAGACTAAATGACAAAGTCATTATAAACTCACACACACACAAGTGAAGGTACCGGGGTTCGAACCCCGATCATGGCATCCGGCCTAACAATTTCGGCATTTTGTCAGTTGAATTAAGACTTCTGGATGACATGTACTTATTTCTATTGATTACCAATAGAGTTTTCACTTTGCTATTAAAAGAAAAATATAATGCTCATGCCATGTGATCTTGTGTTTTTAACTAAAAAACCAGCATAGGACGTTTATATTTGACTTTCTGCCATAGTACTGCTTGTTTTTATTGTCTAAACAATGTAATTGATTGACCCCTCATTACTGCTTGTTACCAATACTCTTCAGTTTCATTGATTCTTGCTTTGAAGCTTCTTTTTTTTATTCTATCAGGATCAAAAAGGATTTCGAGCGGGACTTGATCGTTGCATGCATTAACTACGGGTTCACCAAAGAAGATGCATTGCACAAGATCTAAACTAAAGTACAATCTAATATATCTATGTACCATCATGTATTACGTAAAAAAAAGCACCATCATGTATTGCTCAACTTGTCTTGTGAGTTTTGAATATTTGTCAAAAATCCATTTCCTCATGTTGTATTCTTTTTGTTCTTTATAAATGTTGAGAAAATTCGAGAGAGAAGAAAATATAAAAGTCATAAACAATAAAATTATACTCCATCTGTTTTAAAATTGACTTTTTAGGTTCATTCAATTAATGATATGTATGTGGTCCAGACCACATACATCATTAAATGATATGTGATTTTGATATGTGAAAGAGTGTTTGGTATCTCGCCGAGATGTTAGTGGTGCGGATGCCGAGGTTTATGAGTTTGGTGAGTTTGGAGATGGAGGGTGAGATAGGGCCGAAGAGGTTGGGAGTGTCTTGGAGATAAAGGGAGTAAAGGAAATGGAGGTTGGTGATGGAGGGTGGGAAGGGGACAGGTTTAGAGAGGTCAAGATCGTAGAGATAGAAGGTGCGGACGCGTTAGTTTTGTGTACTTGACTCTGATCCGCATGCGACACCTTCCCATGCTCTGAAGATACAACAATCAATCTTTGGATCCCATGAAGAGAGTTTGGTTTGGTTGCAATTTATAGTAAGGATCTTTTGTCAGCAGGGTGGCAATTTTCTGAATGTGAAGGAATAAAGAGATGTGTGGTAAGGGTAGGAGGAGTAACATGCATGGTGGGAAGTTCCAGGGCCAGCCCATAGTTGTCGAGGTTGGGCTAGACCACTTGGCCTCCCAATTTTTGGGGTCCATAATAAATTATTTTTTAAACATATAACGCAGAAAAAAAATACATTATATAGTATCAAAGTTAGTTATTTTCAAATAATTTGTAGTAGTTTAGCGGTAACGCAGGAAAAAAAATTATATTGTTTTTAGTGTTTGTTTTATAATAGTTCCAATTATAAGATTAAAATTGGGCCTTTGATTTGTCTAAGACGGCCTTGGGAAGTTCATGGTTGATGATATTATCGTGTGAGAAATGCTAGCAACATTCTTTTGAGCACTCTCTCTAACACTCACTTTTCTACTGAGTGAAATCAATGTTTGCCCCGCCACTCTATGTGAGTTCAATTTCCAAAGTGTAGGTCATACATTGATTTCATCCAATAAAATAGTGAGTATTAGAGAGAGTGTTCAAAAGATAGTGTTGTTAGCCTTCCTATACATGGTTTGTTATGAAACATGGCATCCATGGATATAGAGAGAAAGGCTTGGAAAACTATTGTATTGATGATATATAGTTGAAATGATACAAGAATGAAAAAGATGGGTACAAATGAGTCAACCATGTGTCTTCTACTCTATTTATAGTTTACAATGACTTAAGCCCTAAGAAATATAACACTAGAATGTTCCACAAGAAACCACGGGCTTTTAGGTCAGAAGTAAACTAATAGGTAGCT
>Ga0315915_1009811_pt1 | contig 10760 bp, 6 predicted proteins | sample MpolbnodulesMG_FD_207738 | JGI IMG/M metagenome (GOLD analysis project Ga0315915, IMG submission 207738) | Medicago polymorpha root nodule microbial communities from Los Angeles, California, United States - branched nodules | ecosystem: Host-associated > Plants > Roots > Nodule | place: USA... | reverse complement strand
TATTTGCATATAAGTCATGTATGTTGACTAACAAAAGAATTTGACGGAGGGGGTAGATTGATTAGCGTTGTGCAATTTCAGGGGGTAATTGAAGTTTTGTTAACGTCAGAGGGTAATTGACGAAACTTACAATTTTAGGGGTAATTGACTGTTTACTTAAAAAAAAAATTGTGATATGAAAAATTTGAATATCTTTAATTTTTATGAGCATGTTGTTATTCCTAAAAACAACTTATCATACTCTTTATTGTTACTAAATGGGTATTAACATGCGTGTCTCTTTGTTTTTATTGACAATAAACAATAAAATGGTAAAAAATAATTAAGTGAAGGGCAATATTGTAAGGAAAATCTTATATCAAAATACAATATTTTTTTATATAAAATCAATATACACCTTTTTACATTGTCCAATATTAGAAGAGAACACTTCTTTGCATTTTTTATTTAAAAACAATCTGGAAGAGAACATTTCTTTGCATTTTTTTATTAAAAAACAATTAAAATGCTAAGGATGAACACTTGTTCTCATAAATATCATTATATATTGTGTATTTGTAATTGTTAATTTTAAATCAAATCAAATAAAATAATATATTGATGTTGACTTGAGACCTTGGAATGTGTTTCTCTCAAAGTTTTGAGTTCGATTTTATCGGATGTCAATTTCAGTGAATTGGGTTGACTTTTTAAAAAAAGTAAATTAATCGTACATCTTGATTATTTTGGTCAAAAGAATTATACATCTTTATTACAAAAATTTGATATGCGATTGCTGATATTATAGTTGGATAGACCTTGAATTTTGAAAACAATGCTCATATTCACTACTTGTGCATCCCGTAATAAACTTGTGGGAAATCATCTAAAGACTAAAGTCCATCAACCACTTACAAACATAACTCCTACTTATGATCTTGCCGGTTGCACCAACCTATAATAATGGTTCAACATATCTCTAACTTATCAGACAAGCATAGGTGATATTCCTCAAATCCACGTCAATATTTTCAACAATCTAAAGCAATAAGCATACAAATAATGTACATAGAGATCAACTAAACCCTATTATTTGATGCCTCCAGATCTCGGTAAAATGTGCGTAGACAGCCATTAATGATACGAGGGGCTGCTCCATCACAGAACCGTTTAGCCAGATCCACCGCCTTCAAAACAAACATAGCACATGATTTAAGTTTTTGATTGCTTGTGAAATTGTGCTCATGTGAAAGTGTGTGAATGTATAAGCAATATGCAAGTATCATGACTCAGTCCCTTATTAGCTATAATTTTTGTGTTATTGGTAGTACACATTATTCAAAGTTCATTCCAATGGTAGAAAAAATTGACACTGTCATATGTTGAAAAGAATAGTTCCCCTAACACCCAAAAAAATAAAAATAAAAAGTCAATGATTACAGAAAATTAAGATGTACCTCGTTAATGACGATTTGGTGTCTGGTGTCTAGCATGGCTATTTCAGACATTGCCAAGTGAAGAATAGAAAGCTCTAAAATCTTCCCTGCCGGTTCTTCCTGGAATGCATCAACAAACAATATGCAAACTATGGCCATTAACAAACAAAGTCGTCTAATAATTAAAATTAAATAAGTGTGAGTGGAGGAGGGTGTGTGTATGCTAGGGATAAAACAGAAATAAATAGTTACAAGCAGTGGGGGAGCTTGGTTGATTATTTAGAAATGGCCAAATAATTAACAAATGTATATAAACATTTCACTATCAATACATGAAATTTGGTGTAGCAGTGGTTACTTTGTTGTTTTAACCTTGACATTTGTATAAACATTTTACTTTTGATGCCTTATGTATGCCTATCTAATAAGAAACAAAAAATTGGGGTGGCCATGGCCACCATGCACCATAACGATGCTCCGCCCTTGGTTACAAGCCAGACTCGAACTTTAGTTGGAATTCTCTATGACTTAGAAGTAGAGCAAACAAGTATCGTCAAAAGATTATTAAACCAGTAAAAATACAAAGCTATCTACTATATTATGTAGACTGTGATACCAATATACTAGACGACCGATAATACAATTTGAGAAACTATCAACCTAAAAATGGTAGTGTACTGTACTATGCAGTATGAAAGGGTTTCTAAATTCAATGTAAATAATACAAGTGCAACCGTAAAGGCATTTATCAGTAATGAGTAAATAAATTAACCAAGTCATCAAATGAAAGTGATCCCAGTCTTGGGTTTTGAAAAAATACAGTATCGACGATTTAGTGACTTGCACTCAGCCGGCTGAATTTAACTGCATTTAAGTGTAAATACATCTCATATTTATAATAACAGAATAAGAATGAAACTATTTGGTACGATCCAAATTTCCAATGTTCTATTAACTCATATCGTTTGTTAAAATTGTTATACCCAACAGTAACTGTTTAATGATCCCAATAAATCCAACAAAACACTCAATACCATTACTATTTCCAACATGATCAACACCAACTGATCAGTAATTAAGGTTTCTCATTTGTTAGTTGTTACTTAGGAGTTAGGAATTATATCCTATTTTGGATTATCTCATTCCAGTATAGAGTAGGGTTACCTTAATAAGGTGTTTCCCTGTTTGGTACTAAGAATAATAATGAGGTACTAAGGATGGGGTTATGTTAGGTACTAAGAATAATAATGAGGTACTAAGAATTCCTTTTCTTCAGAGAGCATATAAAACCAAAGTCAAAGTAGTAGTACCCTAGGATCACTGTTCTACGTCAGTAATGGGAGAAAAACCTTTTTGCCAACTAGTGGGAAGAGCCTTTTATTGTTCAAGATAATGTGGAAGGAAAAAGGCATAACAGGAAGTCATACCTCTCAGACCTTGTAAATTTAGGTTGAACAGTTTTAACATTATACATTTATTCTTCTTAGCCCAACTCTAGACAAATTATGTCTTTGTAAACTTGAACTTTGAAATTCTAATTATAGCATTGTTTCAAAGGATGATAAAGATAGCAGGGGTTAAATAATGGCCAATGTAGTCATTATAAAGCTTGGACAATCCTCGCCTCCTGACCTAACTCGGAATTTTGAGTAGGGTCTGGCCAAAATTCTATGAAATAAGATAAAGCATTTACTATATCTATTGCTTCATTTTTGTTAGGGATGCAGGGGGGGAAATAAATTGTGTGCAAAAGCTATTTCATTTCGTGTACCTGCCAATTTGGTGGGATAACTTTGTTAATAACAGGGACGTGACTGTCCCATCTATCCCTGACGGCAACCAATAGTTTCCTAGTGAACCTGCAGATATGGCACAGTGCTAGATTATTAGCTTCCATTGGAATAAGGAGTTGAGGGTTCAATTCCCCTCACTAACATTTCTAACATTTAATGATCAGCATTTGTCATTAAAAAAACAAAACCAAAAAACAAACTCATACGCACAAGAGCACTCAATCATGCAGTGTTTGATGACAAATGACAAGCTTTAGTTACAAGTATAAGTCTGATGCATGCATTATATGTAAAGGGTCTACATTTACCTCAAAATCAATCTGCTATATACCAGCTTTGGGGGAGCTGCAAGGACTTCTTCTTCTGGCATGCAACAGAATATAACAAGTCACAAAAGGAAATTATAAACTGTGAACATAATAAATATAGGAGAATGCTAACTAATGCCCAATGCCCTTGGGGCATTGGTTAAGCATCCAAAACAAGTAAGTTTTCAAGAAAAAGTTGTGTAATCATTACTTGATCAAAATTAACATCTTATTTTCCAAGATAAAATTTCTATTTGTAGATTCCTTAACCAATGCCCTGAGGGCACTGGTTAGCAAGACCCTAAATATATTATAACCAAGTCAAAACTTTTCCTGGGCAGACAAGTGACAACACAAAGACTTCTGTCATATGAAGTTATGTGACATAATAAGGAAGGCTGCACAAAAGCATACATAAGATATAATACCATAATCAATTAATCATACATTTTTAACCAGTAGCAGATGATTCCTGTATTAAAATCTGTATACATTAATCTGTCATAGATATACGGGCCATAAAATGAAAACAGAACAATTTTTAAGAGAGAAACATCGCAATGCTTGAGTGGCCATATGGATGTACCCCTCCTTAGCACTGCTACTTTAAGGCAAACTTACAACATCAAATTGCTAAATCTTCAAACTGCTGCAGTGAGAACCAATATAAAACTCACTAAAACATTTTGTTCAAAACTTCTCATGGCTACCAAGGTAAAAAGTTTGATGTTGCATTCCTATGCAAGGTTTCAAATGAAAGACCAGATCACATGGTGCAACTGTAATATTAGATCGCCATTCAAGGAGTTCAATTTATATGTACTGAATGTTTTTTTTTGGCACATCAGTTTAAAATGTTTTAATTGAATTAAAATTAAAATTAAAACATGCCTAAAAAAACCCTAATTGGCCAATCCCTCACGCAGTTCATCATCATCCTAGTTCTCACGTCCCAGCAAATGTCCCTAACTAGTGATTAATGAGACGTTACACATAACTATTAAGCGTGTGATAAATGGAAAAGAAAATCATATTGTGATTAGGGAAGCTTGTTGAAACATTATGCCATATAATGAATTTTTTAATAATCCAAGTTCTATATGTCGATTAGCTCGTGTTTATATGTTATCAGCGGATACACGACAGTTAACAATTACTACGGAGGGGTACATCCATATGTGTCATGTATAAACAAAAAAAAATTATTCTTGATTCAACTTAAATTTGGAAAATATCTTTTAAAAAATTCATGAAATTGTTATAAATAATTAACTTTATAATATTTGTCCGTGCTGCTGATAACTTATAATCATTGGTTGTGGGTAATGGGTAGTCGAGATGAGGGTGATTGTGTACAGCAGTAAGGAAGGCGATGAAAATCAACAAAGCAAAGAGGGAGGTGGTGAAAAACGACACAGTGAAGAGGGATGCCCTGTGGGAGGGCCAAAAATACAGTAGACCCAAGTAGTTATAAGGATTAATTTTGGGTTTTCCACTGTAATTAAAACATTTTAAGCTGGTGTGGCAAAGGGATAATATCGGATAGTGATTGGATAACAGTGTAAAACGGTTTACTCCAGGCTGCAATTGGCACACTTCAGACTGCATTAGCCGCAACACAGCCACAATTTTATACCACACTCCTAGTCCTAAGTATTATTCAGTCGGACATGCTACAACTTAAAAGCTAGAATTATCATGAATAGTCATAAATTTTTCTACTGAAGCTTACTTTCAAGCCTCAATCTATTAACAAGTGAAATACCATATATAAAGAAATGACTGACTTTCATTTCTAAAGACCAGTTAAATTCAAATTTGAGCAGCATATCAAATTAACCGATCATATATATTGGTCAAAATATCAAATGTACAGCTTTAAAACACAGTTAGTTTAGAAGCTATTGTTAATATATATTCATTACCGATTGCAGACTCGAGTTGAATGTTCCTTAGAAGTTCATTAGCTTCTTCATCAGTTTCAACTATAACAGGTGGCCCTCCGAAACTCATGTGATTATACTCCAACAATTTCTCCTTGTTAAATTCATAACCAACCTCTATCGCAAACAAACACATTCACTTCAATTCTCAACACAATACCAACAAACCATAGCCAATAACCACAACCAAAACCAAAATAGTTAACAATTACCTCTACGCTCGTTCAACCGTTTCTCAAATAACCGAACTGGGTCCAATCCCTCCAAACACGAAGCATAAATTATAGACCTGCAAAATCAAAAACCGTTAACGTTAATTCAAAATACTCAAATTCAGTATACAATTGTAATACTGTAATGTACTTACAGAGCAAGTTCTCTAGCGGCTCTAGGACTACAAAACCGGCCGGTTTTATCGAGTTTAGGCAAAGAAATTGAAGAGTTGTCAGTTATTTCTGAGACAGAAGTTTCGTCTTTGTCGAGTGCTAAAGTGGAACCACGGAGAGAGCATTTAAGAGATAACGGTGATGAAGTAACGGTGTTAATTTTTGGTTTGGGAAGGAATTTGGGGAAGTGAGAGTAACGGTGGTGGTTTAGAAGTGAAGAGGGGAAGCAAAAGCGGTGGTTGAGTTTGGAAGAAGAAGTTGAAGGTGAAGAGAGGGGAAGTAAGGCTCCCTCCATTGCTGTAGTGTGGAGTAGTAGATAGATAACGGTGATAATAATTGGATTGAAAATGCGTTTTATATTTTGAAAAATCCTTTATTATAAAAGCTAGACTTGTCAACCTAGCATTTTAACCCTAATTCATCCTCATTTTTCCTTCCTAAACGATTGCATTTAATGTTAATCAATTCGGTCAACCACTTCTTACATCTCAACCGCAGATCTCATAACCTTTCATGTATATTAATGATTGCATTTAATATTAATCAACTCAGTCAACCACTCCTTACATCTCAGCCGAGCCGCATATCTCATAACCTTTCATGTATATTAACGTTTGCATTTAATGTTAATCAACTCAGTCAACCACTCCTTACATCTCAACCGTAGATCTCTGATGACTGTCCGTCATATCACATTTTTAGAGTATTTTTAATTAAGTTTTTAGTCTATTATTATTATTTTAGTATTTAATTTAGAGTCATTATGAATAAATTGTCGTTTTTAATTTATTGAGTTAAGTAGTGTATTATTACTATTATTATTGGTCAGTTAGTGGCTAGTAAAGGGTAGGGGTGGACAAAAAAACCAAAAACTGAACTGAACTGCTGAACTGAACTAAACTGAACCAAAAAAAAACTGAACCATTACTAACAGTTCTGAAACTGAACCAGATCAGTTCGATTCGAAACAGTTCAGTTCAGTTCGAAACAGTTCAGTTCAGTTTGGTAACTAAAATTCAATTTTATTTGTTTTTTTCATATTTTTTTCAAAGGTATTAATAATAACAGTTCAGTTCGGTTCGGTTTGAAACAGTTCAGTTTAGTTCGAAATGCAAATAGTTCAGTTCAGTTATTTTAAATTTAGCAAACAGTTCAGTTCAGTTCGGTTTCAGTTTTCATCCCGAACTGAACCATGTCCACCCCTAGTAAAGAGAATAAAATAAAAGTATGGTTTTATGAATTAATGTGATTGGTCAAGTTGAAATTGTGGCCACGGTAGCAACATGGGGGGTGCTGGAATTGATAACTAAATTGGGCTTATTACCCAAGTTGTTTTGTTTGGTCCAAGAAGAAAAGAAAGAAAGATTAGGAAACGTGAAAGAAGGGTTTGGCATGAAAGAGACATATATATCTTTTAGAAGTAGATTCTTATCAAGATTTGTTGAGACATCATGAATCTTAGCATGGAATTTTCATCTTTCTTTCATCCTTTGCAAAGCAGCTATCATAGACATGTGTAGCTACATCTACCCTTGTGGGTTTTGAGGTATTCAAACAAGCTATTATGTAACTCTTGATATTTTAATATATGGTTTTAGCTTATTTATTCAATTGTTATTCTTGTGTTTAATGCTTTATTGAGATGCAAAATGATATTGACAAATGTTTTTGGATCTAATAAATAGAATAACAATCTATCTTAAGTTTTCATTCTAGACATAGATGTTAATATTTGATAATCACTTTTAATCTAACACTTAATACTTTTGGGTTGTTTAATAGGTTGGGAAATCGTCGATTAAACGATCCAATCGACTTTGTGATCGTTTAAATGTTTGGGAAATCGACATCTAAACGATCCCTTAGAAATAACAATATCATTTAGACACGAAAGATATTGTTGAGTGATTGTGATAATATCGTTTAAAAAAGCTAGAATCCGTTATTTGATCGAGAGATTGCAGCTGTTGCGCTTGGTTGATGTCTCTGACCCCAAGCGAAATGACCTTATCTCTTCTCAATTTATTTTAAGTTAAATAGTTTATATAGGTTTACACAAACACACATTTTAAATCCATACACTTAGAACAACATTGATTGTTGAATGGCTTGAATATCGCGTTAGTCCCTGTGGAGACGATATACAATACTTACTTTTGATTTATAGAAAAATACTACATCAATCTCATAACCTTTCATGTATATTAACGATTCATTTAACTAGTAGTGTATGTTAACGATTGCATTCTCACTATCACCAGCTACCATCATTTTCCCGTCAAGCAAGTTTAGATTTAACAATGGAAAGTGATGCACAAACTCTCTCAGCCTTGCACTGCGCTTGAAGGGTACAGACAACACAACAAAATCTAATAATGTTTCATCTTCTTTTTTGATCTCTTATGTTTTGTTTCATATATATTTTTAAACTTGCACTAATTTTTTAATATCTTTGATCTTTTTCAGCTCCATTAGATCCAAATTCTATAACTGATTTGGACAAGTTTGTTAACATATTGCGAGTTCAATATAGAACTCTTCAGCTTGAGTTCCGTGTAACAGATGTGAGTGCAAGATTATTGATACTGTGTTTTTATAGTTGCCACGTTTCAAGTTAAAAGTTCATTTGATTATTTTTCTCACTTACTAATTTCGGATATATATGTTTTCCAGGGTGCACTTATGTTGCCAAAAACCTTTGTCTTTGATTTTGGTACATCACCAGGTGATTACGCAACTTTTATCGACCCAAACAATAACCAGTTTGAGGTTATGGTTGAAAGGATATGTGGTAGTGTATTTTTAACTACTGGGTTCAATGCCATACGTGACTTTTATGATGTTCGTTTGGGTGGATCTTTTGGATTTATGGTATTTTGTTTTTGTATTACATTGCTTTTTTCGGATCATTTCTATCACATGATATACTTTTTTTTCCTTATTGTTGTAATTTTTATGCAGATGCTTATTTACAAGGGCCTGTGTGATTTAATTATCGGGAAAAAGATCACTTCATTAATGATTGATGATTGTGGAAACAAGTGGAATTACATCACTATATTTGAAACCAGACCACATAACCACATCAAGCTTGGTGGAGGATGGAAAAGAATGGTACAGGCGCGCAGACTTGGGAAATGTGTCATGGTTAAAGTTGGTTTTCCACATGCTGGCATGAACGACATCATCTACATTCAAGTCAAGCGCCCAACTGTTTCGAGAGTTTGATGTCTGCAGTGCAATTGATAGATTTCAGTTCTTAGGGGTTATGTTTTTAGATCCATTTTGACGTTTTTGAATTATATTTTCTTTTTAATGCAATTTATGTTATTATCTTCATGGGGCCAAAATAATGCACAATTTATGGATGTTTCTTTGTTTGGCTACTTCATAACATTTCATTGGAACAATTACTTCATATAGACAGCAAATCATAATTCATTGTGATATTTATGTAACTTAATGATATTTCATTGTAACTTAATGACATTTATGTAACTTAATGATATTTCATTGTGATTAAAAGAAAAGCTATTACTTATTATTGTTATTCGAATTTGAAATTGACTGTCATCTATATAATAAGTCAAATTTCAGATATTTATGGAACTTAATGATATTTTATTTTGATATTCATGTAACTATATATGTTAACATTATTGCGACTGATTCGATTAACTTCTACGTGGTATGACCTGTGCGGTAGCACGGGTCAAGAGTCTAGTTATTACAAGCAGAAAAATGAAAAATAAATTGTTACTTTTATTTTAGATACGGTATATAAGTACAAAAAAAAAAGCAATTATATATCGTGTGAAAGAAAAAAAGATGTAATTATTTGACCTACTGTAGTCTTATTGGGATTATAACGACCATTTGGGTGTATCATTACTAGTAAACAGCTGCTAGTAGATTATATTTCAGAACTCTCATGTCGAGTTCAACAGGAGGCAGGCAAATAGGGTTGCTCATGAGTTAGCTCAGACAGCCATGTATAATCCTAGCCCCCATATTATTGATGATGTACCTACATATATTTGGCATATTTTAGCTAATGAAATGCAATGAATTTCTTCCTTAAAAAAAGCGACTGAATACTTATTTTTGGGCATAATAGTGACGATTAATTGTATCATATCATCCAATTTATTAATGATAACCAGTGATACAACACATAGATATTTGTTTACACTTAAAAATAATAACATTGTTTGCTGAATTTGACAAACAAGCGATGTTAGAGCACTCGAGTGAGGGAGCGAATTCTTTCTCAAGACCAATGACTCAAAATATGGTTTGTCAAAGGTTTGAAAGTGAGTCACCAGCATAATGAGACTAAATAATGACACATTAGCCAGAACATATACTCTTGATGCCAATGTTTGATATGAGGACTGAGGGAAGAAACGCGGTATATGGTAAAGCTAGCACAAAAGGACTTTGTCAACGAGTAATACTATAGAGGGGAAGTTGAACCAAAATGTTGTGGCGTCACAATCCCACTACAAAGGGTATTATCACTCAATAAGGGTTACACACAAGGTGGCATTTAGCTTGCACCACCAAATAGATTGGTCCAACTTGGATCATTTTTTTCATGGTTAGATTAAATTATACCACCATATCTTGTTATGATCTATCCACACTAAATCAAACCTATCGACTCTACCTCTCTCTCTGCAACTCTGTCTCTGGAACCAAAAAGACTCGTCACTTTTCCTTTATTCTCTCTCCTTCGAGCTTCTTCACTCTTGCAACAATGGACCTTTTTTTTTCTCCTTCCAACAATGGTCTAAAAAATACAATTGATTTCTTTATGTTCCTTGTTCCTATTTAGCTTTGTGGTGTGACAAGTGCAACATGGATGAGATTTCATTCTTAGAAGGATTCTCCAATATTATTATTAGACTGTTTC
>Ga0315915_1009810_pt1 | contig 10760 bp, 9 predicted proteins | sample MpolbnodulesMG_FD_207738 | JGI IMG/M metagenome (GOLD analysis project Ga0315915, IMG submission 207738) | Medicago polymorpha root nodule microbial communities from Los Angeles, California, United States - branched nodules | ecosystem: Host-associated > Plants > Roots > Nodule | place: USA... | reverse complement strand
CATGGTTGTGCATTCCACAAAGCATTGCAAGCCACCAATCATTTGTATCCTTATCAAAGAAACCTTTCAACCTAAACGGACAATTACATTTCCTTGAGCCGATGCCTTCAAGGTTCGGTTTCTTCCTCGTCTTAGGTGGCTTGTATATCCCACCCCTTTCACACTGCATAGTCAATTACGGCCTTTTTAAAATGGATTTATCTATACAAACACTAAATCCGGCCCTTACCCCTTGTCGACCAACCCAAGCAAGTAACTCTTCTCGCTCTCTCCATCTTGCATTTGTAAAAAAATGAGGCGGTGTCACGACCTTCGCAAACAACATCAATAGGTACCGGTTTTGGTTTGACATCGCCGAAAGCTTCATTTTTGGCCGGTTTCAGTTCAACGTCATCACCCGCGACATTGTCAACCATCTCACTATATATCTATTGAATAAAAAAAATTACAAAGGAAGAATAAATAAGTTACTTGTGGAACAAGCTAACCAAGAACAAAAGTGGCGTAAAAAATTCAAAAAACAGAATTGTACAGTGGCGTGACTTAAGTCACGCATCCTTTAACACTTGTGCAAGTTGACTTGCGCACCAAGCCCTACTGCCTACGAAAACCAGACGAACCAAGCACAAAAACCAGCAAAATGAGATGAGTTTTGATGATACAATACCTGATATTTGGTGCTTGATGAGCGTAGAAAACTTGCTTCCTAACGATTTGCAATGATTTGAGATGAGGATTTTGACCAAAAAACTCGCACTTTTTGGGTTTTTGAAGGTGGAGGGAAAGAAAATGGTGCTTGGAGTATGGACTGATGGGTTTTGTACGAAAACAGTAACTCTTCGTGACTTAACTCACGCTGCGTGAGTTAAATAGCGCAACATTACTTAAGTAACGCATGGGTATATTTGAAAATCATGTTGGGCGTGAGTGTGTTGTGCAGGGGGAAGAGCAGAAATCTATTAACATTTCATTCATACTAACGAATTGGATACATGTCAGATAATCAATAAAAAATTGGACACTAGCGAGAGACAGGTTACTCTTACAAGAACATGAACAACTTTTTTTTTGTCTAGCAGCTGGTGGCTGGAGCTCACACAATTAAATGTGGAGAACTGGGGTGTCCGGATTCGAACCTCGGCCCCTGCATAAATTATGCAATAACTGAGGTAAGCTCACAGTGACGAACATGAACAACTTGATTTTATTTTTTTAGGGAACGACGGTTAACAAACAATTTTTTGTGATACAAGTTTATAAGCTACTCCCTCCGTTTTAAAATGAGTGTCGTTTTAGCCAAAAAAAATTGTTTTGAAATGAATGTCACTTTCAGTTTTCAATATAATAATAACTTTTTCTTTTCAATTGTACCCTTCAATTAAGATTACTCCATCTGTTCCTTTTTAAGTGTCTTTTTAAAAAATTAACACAAAAATAGTGATGTGTGTTTTTGCACATTTTCTTCATATTATATCCTCATTTTAATCCGTCAATAAATTCTTTTTTTTTTCACACACTTTATCTTTCCAATAAATTTAATATGTTATCTTTCTCTCGTAACAAACAATTGTTAATTATTATCTTTTTCTCCAGCAAATTTCCTAATTTTTTGCGCAATCTCTCTCTCATAACAAACAATTGTCAATTTTCTAAAGGAAAAAACTTAGGTACAAAACGAAAAGCACCTAAGGAATTGTACATAAGTTTTTTCCTTTTCTAAATATTGTGGACATCTTTTTAATTATTTTAAGTCAATACAAAACTTATATTGATGAAACTTCTTCTTCAGCGTCATATTGTTCTTATTCTTGTATCTTGTCAAATGAGTGTTCAACTATTGCTTCCTCTTCACCCCTCATCAGCAATTCCAACGGATCTTCCACTTTTTCTTCCTTTTGAACATTCATGGAATCTTTTATTTTTCTTCTCTTAAATTTGTTCTTTTACTTTACACTTGAAATTTTTAACAATTGTTACTCATCTTATTTATAGAATTTTAACTCTTCTTGGAACCATTGTTTGTAACAAAATTTTGTTTAAATTTAACGATAGAAAGAAACAAACTTTGTTTAAAAAAACAAATTTTAGTTTTCAAATACATTAATTAGTTTTATTGAAAAAGATAAGAGTAATTGACAAAAGGTATAATTGACAAATCGTACCTTTAAAATACCAAAAAGACAGTTAAATAGGAACGAAAAATTCACCCTAAAAAGACATTTAAAAAGGAACGGAGGGAGTATGTTACACTACTTTCAAAGTATTATTTTTTCTTTAATGAAAAACAAACCAATAGTTGATTAGGATAATTTGGTAAAATTGCAATGATATTTGACTACTATATTTCATTCCTTATTCTGTGTGCAATTAGGTAAAACGACACTCATTTTAAAACAGAAGGGGTATATAATAGCATATTGGTCTAGCCAAATATACCCTAACTCTAACCAAAATGAATGTCATAATAATAAGCATAGAATGTAACGTTGGTTACCAAATGATTAAACTCAAATGGTTAAAAACTTAATCAAATGATAAATTGTGAAAAAACCGACTTCGATCCCTGGATCCTCTTTCCGTGTGAAAAAAAATAAATTGTGAAACTATAGGGCTTGTTATAGTCTAGTCACATACGAAACAGAATATCACCAAAACCAACGCACAAATTACAAAACAAAAACCCAGCCTCAGCCATTTCCATTCCATTACAATACCCACACACACACCAAAGAAAATTCAGGTCAGGTCTCCAATTATGTCCAGTGACTGAGTGCACACCAACTGTTCGATGTTTTGTTCCTGTGAGCATTGTTCACATTCCGGTCTGCAAAAATAATTATCTTTGAAACCTGAGCATCTTCTACTTGTTTTTTACTCATAATAACTGTTTCTTTTTCACAATTGTGATCATGATGTTTGCAAGAAAAGGCACTTCTGTATACAATCAACATATCGTTTTGAAGCTGAGTGCATTTAATCTATGCTTCAAGTCACTTACCACCGTTCCTGACAAGGATGGTAGTGCTGCAGCGAGCTCTCTAGCCGAGCCACCTTCTGAATATAATCCTAGTAGTTGCCTTCATCTTTCACCGTTTTTCTCGAACTCCAATCACCCCTCAAGTGGATTTGACATCGAGCTTGTGGACCGTGATGCTTGGGGGGTCTCGTCTGTGGTGGCACAAGCTTGGCGAGGAGGGGATTTAGCTACAGCAGGAGCTAGTAGTTCTTGTGGCCAGCGTGTCATCGATGAACCCCTTGGTGCTTGTTCCTCCGATGTTGAGGATGAACTTGATTTTGAAGAGATAGACAATCTGAGAGTTCGTGGTAATCTGTTCTATAAGCTTGAACGCAGTTCCATGGAGTTTGAAGAGTATAATTTAGAATTTCACAAGAAGAAATCTTCCAAGAAAAAAAACGACAAGACTGAGGTAACCAACAAGGCTAAAGCTAAAGATAAAACAACACCAAAAGCGACTACCAAGGATCAGAAGCTTCCCAAAGTTGATGAATTTGGAAGAAAAAGTAAAAGTGTAATACCCCGGATGGACGAAATCAATGATTCGTCTCCTGTGAACAAGAAACAGAGGGTTCCCACTTTTAACCAGCTTACAGGTCCTTATCATGAACCATTTTGCTTGGACATTTATATATCGAAAGCCTCTGTCCGTGCCTGCATTGTTCATAGGGTAACTAGCAAGGTGGTTGTTGTGGCACATTCCATTTCCAAGGATCTCAAGTTTGACCTGACTTCTACCAAGAATAAAACCACTTGTGCTGCTGTGGGGAAAATTCTGGCTCAGAGAGCATTGGCTGATGATATACATGATATTATTTATACTCCAAGGAAAGGAGAAAGGGTGGAGGGGAAGCTTCAGATTGTTCTTAATTCTATCATTGATAGTGGCATTAATGTGAAGTTAAAGATTAAACAACGACAGAAAAAGAAGTCTTTCAGCTCACATTTTACCTAGCTAGGGTCATGCTTGCTCAATGGACATTGTATATTGGCCATGGTTATTTTTTTTTTTGAAGAAGATTGGCCATGGTTATATGTTGATATATGTGTGGAGATCCGAACTTATCATAATCGAATGAAATGGAATAGGCTAGTTAGTTTTTAAAAAATGTATGTCATATCAATCGATACCATTTCGCTCTGTTTTAGGATTTTGAAGTACATTTTGCAGCATATACGGGAACAAGTAACAATAATGTTTGTGGTGGGACTGCTCGCGTGACTCAAATGGTACTTTCTGTTAACTTTTTGCTGCAATGGTGAATTTATGTTCTGTGAGATTCAAGCTAAGTTGTGGGCAATCTTTAGGGCTTGAAGATTGCTAGAGGTCAAGGCCACTCCAACTTAATTTTGGAGACTGATTCCAAGTTGATGTTAACTTGCTGGAAGGGAGCTGCCTTCATACTCACCCTTGTTGTGTTTTGGTGTCAAGAATTAAACCATTGGCTATTTCAGTTAATATTGTTCCATTTTCTTGTGTCTTGAATTGCTAATCATGTTGCAGACAATTTAGCGGAGTTTGGTTTGTCCATTGAGGTTCAGAATGTAGTTTATAATACTGTGCAATTGCTGGTAATACGTGAATAAGGTTTAGTATTTACTAAATGAAGTTGTATTATATGTAATGACTAATGACTGAACAAGTATCCACAATTCCACATCTAGTAAATTAAGCTATGATATCTATTCTGATTTAAGTCAAAAGTTGTATACTTCTATTACATCAGCATCAATAAAATTCCACATAAATGAAAGTAACTTAACATAACAGAGAGACAGTATCAATTATTATAAGAAACAAGTAAAAGACTCAATTCCATTGATTTTTGACAATTACATTCAAAACTGAAAGCTAAATTAGTCATTGGCTGTAGCTAACTGCATTGAGAGTAGCTCATCCTCTGCTATAACCTTAATATGACAATCAGAACGAGGATAAGAGGCACACAAGAGTGCATAACCACGCTCCACGACATCATCACTAAGCATACCATCACTCTGATCAACTGTGCCACTGATAAGACGAGCAGGACAAGTCATGCAAACTCCAAGCTTACAATCATGAGGCACATCCAAGCCAGAATCCAATGCCTTTGATAATATGGTTTCATCAGGTTCAACTTCAAGCTGTGTAGTCTTTCCCTCATGCTCAATCACCACTTTATAAGAAGACCTCACAGTGAAAGTGAGTGATGGTGATGATGGGTGTGAACCTGAACCAATGCGTGGTCTTGTGTTGAGCTGAGAAGGATAGGGGAGCTTAGTTGTGGGGTGCTTCTGTCTGAAGAGAGTTAAGGGTGTAAATTGAAGGGTTGCCATGTTTTTGTGTTTGGTGTTTCAGGACCAAATGTGAAGTGTTTCTGAGATGTGGTTTAAAGGATAAGACTCGTGTGGGAGGGTTTGTGGCAATTTACTCTTTTGTACATACATACCTGACAGTTTAGAGCCTTGTAGAAGAGGTGATCTTTCGAAGGAGTAAATAGCGAAATACATAGACATGGGAAAAAATTATTTCAAAATATGCAATTTATTGGACAGTTTTTTTAAAAATCAAAATTAAGAAATTTTTATTTTTTATATATATTTTTTCATGAATAAATGTAATTTACCCGGTTGATAAGAACATTGTAACATGCATGAGACTGTGATATTATTTTGTAGGTCAAATATCATTTATATTAGTTTTTTTAACGTTCTTTTGTTACAAACTAGTCATTTAAATTAGACAACATTTTTTTTTGTTTTTGTTGGTTACCGGAGTTTGAACCCCGGACCTTGCATATATTATGCATTGTTTCTACCAACTGAGCTAAGTTCATGTGGACAAATTAGAAAACATCTGCACCATAGTCTTATTTTCATCGAACTTAGTTAAAAAATATTTATGTGGACGTTTAATGTTAAGTTGATAAGTACAAATTCACCGCTCTCAAAACTATGATTCATACCTTTATTATTCAATCTTGATTTGAAATAAAATTGATCGATTACTTGATTTATAACAGTGTTGGTGGGTTTTTTTTATCTATAAAATCAAACTTGTTGAATTCAAAAATAAGAAGAAAATGCGAGTAAGTAAATATGCTTTATGTCATAAGTTATTTTGGACTTACCACCTCAATGGCGAACAATCGTTAAACATTTTTAACGAAATTGGTTAACCGTGTAAAGAAGAATGTTAGCAACATTCACTTTTTTATTGGATGAAATCATTGTACGTCTCACTACTTTGTGCTGAGTTAAATTTCCAAAGTATAAACACACAATAATTTAAACCAATAACAAAGTAGGTATTAAAGAGAGTGTTGATATCACTATGTAAATATTCTATTGATTTAAAAAGATCGATTTGAAAAAAGAAAAAGAAAAAATACTCATGTTTTTTTTTATTTAAAAACAAAAAGACTCATGTTATTACATCCATTTGTATTTCTATAAAATATATAATTATTGGTAGCCGTCTCTTGTACGCAGTTGTTTGTCCTATCACGTCTGCTTATCTTGGTTTCATCATCATTTCTCAACACAAGGTCATTCTTTTCTTCTTAGTTTCCAATACATTACTGTTACTATTAATCAATTTAATTAGGGTTTACTTGCCACTAATATTACATCAATTATATCATTAGCTGTTAAGTTCCTCGTTTCACACACACACCACCTTTTCCACTGCTTAAACGGTGTGTTATCATCTACGACGACTAATCATAATCCATCCCCCACACAGACAGTATTATTATCATAATTCTTCATTAAATTAATTTAATAACAAATAATCCTTACATATTTGATTTAGGCACCCATATTTCATTCATATAATAAGTTATATTTTTTCTCCTTTTTGTGATCATCTCTTTGTTTTTTCGTTTTCATTAAGGTGATCCCACGAAAATATTGATATATACCATTTCTTTTTAGCTGAATTTGATTGAATTTTTTGTGTTTTGATAACCTTTGAATTTTCAAAACTATTTTTTTTTCATTTGCCAAGAAAAAAGAGTAGCTTTTTTGTTTTTCTATGTTGAGAAATGTTTCGAATTCCTTTGGTTGTGTTGGGAGATTTTAGCTTATGATTGCTATGCTAATAGATTTTCTTGTTTGCCCGTTTGTTGCAGTTAGTGAGCTGATAACATGGCGGTTGAAAGGTCTGGAATTGCTAAAGATGTTACAGAAGTGAGTTTTGTGTTCCTTGATGCCCATTTTCCGAACACCATTTTTAGCTCGGCTTTGCCCTTAACGTATTGTTGTTTGATACTTGTTTGTGTAGTTGATTGGAAAAACCCCGTTAGTGTATCTAAATAGACTTGCGGATGGTTGTGTTGCCCGAGTTGCTGCCAAACTGGAATTGATGGAGCCATGTTCTAGTGTAAAAGACAGGTAACTAATTTGTTCATCGTTGTGAGTATTGATTTTAGGTTTTTATACTTGCTTTTGCTAGAATTTTGTTTGACATTGGTTTTCGTGATTATGTGCGTGTTTGGTTGGACTTATGTTATATATTTGACATGCAGGATTGGCTACAGTATGATCGCTGATGCAGAAGAGAAGGGGCTTATCACACCTGGACAGGTTGGTATACCTTGATAATCAAAGAAAAGTGAATTCTCTGACATATTGTCGTTTGGGAGCAAAGTGGTGCTGCTTATTACTATGATCACTTTTGTTATGGCGTAAATGGTTATCTTTATTTACTCATTGTGTGTGTGTGTGTTTGTGAAAATCATGACTTCTTCGGTTCTATGTTGAAAGTTTATATCAATTGTGTGGAGTTTTGACCCATATTTAAGTATAATGTTTGGAAGTGGAAAGGAATATAAAGGATTTCTGGGTATGAATTTAGTTTATCTCATAGCTGACCATTAATATTTGTTTTGCATGTGGGTTTCGTATTTAACTGAAGAGTGTCCTCATTGAACCAACAAGTGGTAATACTGGCATTGGATTAGCCTTCATGGCAGCAGCCAAGGGATACAAACTCATAATTACGATGCCTGCTTCAATGAGTCTTGAAAGAAGAATCATTCTATTAGCTTTTGGAGCTGAATTGGTTTTGACTGACCCTGCGAAGGGAATGAAAGGAGCTGTTCAGAAAGCTGAAGAGTTGTTGGCTAAGACACCCAATGCTTACATACTTCAACAATTTGAAAACCCTGCCAATCCCAAGGTATATAAACTCATTTGTTCTATGGCTGGCACAATGGTTTATTGACACTTTGAGCAATATATACTGTTACCGTTGTAGGTACATTATGAAACCACCGGTCCAGAGATATGGAAAGGCACGGATGGGAAAATTGACGCATTTGTTTCTGGGATAGGTACTGGTGGTACCATAACCGGTGCTGGGAAATATCTTAAAGAGCAAAATTCCAATATAAAGGTTAGTTTTATCTCCCTACGTATATGTTTGGGACAAGATTTAATCAAAAAATGAACTTGTATATGTTCCCTTGGATATGTTCTCAACATCATTTCTCTTTATGTAGCTGATTGGTGTGGAGCCAGTAGAGAGTCCAGTGCTCTCAGGGGGAAAACCTGGTGAGTTATAAACTTTTATGTATTAATGTGGTTTTTCAAATTTGCATATGAACCACAAAATTCTTGCATTACAAGTTGATGTTATTTAAGGATCAAATGGAAGAGGGTCTGATTAAAGGGGCAGAGGAAGACCTAAAAAACTTTAGGAGTTACTATTTAAAATTACGACAAAATATGTACTTCTTGGGTTTAACTTTTTGTTATTTGAATCCACTTTCTGGTTTCTCTGAAATTGGGTCATGGATTGATAAGTTTCTTCATCATTTTACCATGCAAAAAGCTATTAGCTGGAAGGACTGTGTTGGGTTTTGTCCTGCCTGTCCAAATATCAAAAGAAGATTCTCACTTGGTGTTTTTAGAATACAGTATTCATTGTATCTTCCTTGTGAATTTTTCTTGACACCACTTCATGATTGGTTAACCTAACTGATCCTTTGACTAATCACTGATCCTTTGCTGCTGTGAATGTTCAGGTCCTCACAAGATTCAAGGGATTGGTGCTGGCTTTGTCCCTGGTGTCCTAGAAGTTAATCTTATTGATGAAGTCGTTCAAGTAAGCTTAAACAATTTGTGGATAACCATTGCATTATTCAAGAGATTATGTGTGTAGCCATCCTTAAAAATATATAGTGATGCATGACATTGGTTTTTTTAATTTGTTTGGAAATGTTGTCTACAGTTTGATAAGGTGGGAAGATTCACATGTCCATAGTTTTTGCATCTAATTGTTATGTGTTTTGACCTTCTTATGCCCTTAATTCTTAGATACACATTTGATTTGGCAGTTTATTGTCTTGTATATTTTGCCACTTACTGGCCATTTCCAGTTTGAGAACCCTTTCAATTAAATTGCGATATAAACTTGAGGTAAAGCACTATGCTTATCCTCTTCCTTGCTCTTAAAATCACTTTTCAATTAGTCTAATAGAAGTTCAAAGTCCGAAAATAAAATTGTAATTGATGTGTTGTATTAGAAGCATACTGAATATCTCATCATTTTGCAAAAGTTTTCAACATTTAATGTTTCATTTAACCATAAATGTGTAATTTGGCAGATATCAAGTGATGAAGCAATAGAAACTGCGAAGCTTCTTGCTCTTAAAGAAGGCCTATTTGTAAGTTCTAAAGCTGTATAGAAATAGCTGGGAGTCAGCATGTTGTTTTCCTTAATATCTACTTTGCCGAACTTCTTTTGTAATTGGTTGGTAATGGGATCTGAGGGGCAATAATGAACTGATCCTAGATTTCTTTTTTCCAGTTTTGTAGTTTACCAAACATCTTTACTTTGATATTGTTGTAGGTGGGAATATCTTCTGGAGCTGCAGCTGCCGCTGCGATTGAGGTAGCCAAAAGGCCAGAAAATGCTGGGAAGCTTATTGTTGTAAGTTGATTATATCCCTAAACTTTTAGTTGAAGTATTTAGAAACGTCAAGTTTCATAAACGACAAAATTGGTAGCATAATCGTTAAGCATACGGTTCAACTAAAGAGCTAGTCCCAGGTGAGCTAAGGGACATTCAAGGAGTTTGAAGGAGGAGGTCCTGGGTTTGATCCCCGGAAACTAACATTTCTAGCTACTAACATTTGCCTATTAAAAAAATTAACTGAAGAGCTAGTGCCGTTTAAAAAACACTGAAGAGCTAGTGATCTTTTAGACCACAATGACGACAACATAGTATTACGGATGTGAAAACCTTTTTGATATGAAGATTAAAAATTAAGGATTGTGAAAAACTGATTCTTTTTCTTTATTTTTTTATTTAAGAAAGATCAAGACAACTAAAATCCACTATTACATTTAGATATGATTGGTTGTTACTTTTCATACCATCGATGAATTTGGATCTCCTACCGCCTTTGATTCCACATAGTCAGCAGTTTGGAGCTGTTGGATTAAGATCAAGCAGCTCAAATTGAATTTGTTTTTAAATTGATCTACAAAATCATAAAATTATAGCCTTGATCCAACAATTCCAAGCTATTGACTTTGTAAATGTGTGGAATCTATATCTAACCACCGAAAGTTCGAATTCAATAAAGAAATGCTGCAGGTGGTATGGTTATGTACCTTAAGAACCCTCTAATGGAACTGATTAGACATTAATCTGAAATATGGTCCTGCAGCGCAGCTTAAGAACTGGCTAATATAATTTCATCTTTTTGTTTTATTCACTTTACCTGCATGATTCTTTATACAAGATTATGGT
>Ga0315915_1009808_pt1 | contig 10764 bp, 7 predicted proteins | sample MpolbnodulesMG_FD_207738 | JGI IMG/M metagenome (GOLD analysis project Ga0315915, IMG submission 207738) | Medicago polymorpha root nodule microbial communities from Los Angeles, California, United States - branched nodules | ecosystem: Host-associated > Plants > Roots > Nodule | place: USA... | reverse complement strand
GAATATTAAGCCTACATGGCAAGGTAAGAACTACATACACATACACACACGTACACGCACATAACAGCACTTGTCACTCTCTAATGCCACGCATGCAAAATGACACCACAGAAAATTGACATTAATCTCAACTAATGTCAATTGTTTAAGCAACCTTATTAATTTTTTTTGAGGAAAAAGCAACCTTATTACAAAGTATGGATTCGTAGATATTTTCACAAATGAAACTACTGCTAGTTTCATCATCTTGGTGTAAGCCATGTCTGATTAATTAGTTGAGTGACTAAATTTTAAAAATAAAAAAAAAATTAGTTCAGTGTATGTTAGCTGAGCTTATCGATATGATATAACATTTACTCTTTTTTTTTTCTGGCTATAATATATAAAATTTACTATACTGATATTAATTTTAGTTGATTACGAGACTTGTTCATTTTTTTATCGATAAAAATTAAACTCGATATTGTGAAGTTTACAACGTTAACATACACTAACATCAACGAGAGCTGGTATAATACTTTTTTTTTTCTTCAACGTTGTGTGATTTACTTACAAATTACTTTTCTAGCTAAATTTACACTCATGTTTAAGTCTAATAAAGGCTTCTTATTTGGGCTTATATTTTTTTTCTTGAGTTCCATACGAAGTTAGCCTTTTTTAGGTATTGATATGGGTTCTTAAGTCATTGCTCGATGATACCATATCTCATCAAGAACTACTTTTGAACCCCCCTGCCCTCCAACTCTTTTCTTAAGAACCACATCCATCTGGATTGATTGATGAAAAGATATAAGGTTTTACCCCGTCCAGCGAGTAAATCTGGACAGTGGTGGTTATTAAGAACCATATGTGGTGCCAAAAGAAGTGCTTTATTTTATTTTGCGAAAGAGACCCATTTAAACATTATTTGTCCTTTGTCAAAAAAATAATCATATCTTTGTTCTAGGATTAGTTTGAACGCAGCCACACATTGAGTGAGAAACCTAAATTTGTAGTTTCACCAATTCACGGTAAACTCGATATAGGGACGCGAGAAATCAATTATTGACGTGGAACCAAATATTTATTAAGTCTTGTGACTTAGGAAAGTGGACCGCTTTTCTTCTAGTATTTTCAAATGAATGATTTGAAGACCTATTGATTCTAACAACTGATTCCCAAGTGGATCATTCAAACGTTTCAATTCATATGTGGATCTCGGACCTATGAACAGGGATATTACCGAAACTCACAAAGAAAAAAGGGAGTTAGACAAAAATGAAAGAAACTTGGACAAAAAGAAACAAAGTGACTTGGTACAAATCTTTTTTGTCTATAACCTCGGACCAATCAATCGAATATGCATTCATATGTAATTGATTGAATACTACTACTTGAAAACGGCTATTCTGCTAAAAAATGAAATGGTACAAATGTTCCTGGAAATTCTTGCTACTAGTGCATTACCGTTATATTTACTTTCAAGTAACTTGGTTGATATGAGAATTCTTTATTTTCCAATGGAAACAAGTTTTGAAATCAAATGTATATATATATATTGCTGAAATCATTTCAGTTACCTAAATACAATAGAGTTAGCTGTCCATATATATAGGACAACACCATTACAATCGAAAACAATACATTAGAACATAAAAAAATAAATAAAAGAAATGAAATCATAGCTAGATTAATTGGAAACCCAGCTCATCTAGCTATTTATGCATATCAGGCATTAGAAAAAGCTCTAAATATGCATAAATTAATTAACACTTAAAGTAAGACACTATAGATATGTGTGATTTATTATATGGTGATGAAAAATCAGATCCAATTAAGTAGCTCGAACAAGTGGTGAATGAGGCATTGGTGAATGAGGAGACATCATGTGAGGAGACATAACATTCTCATCAAACCTTCTTGAAGAAAAGCTAAGTCTAAGATTACTCTTCCAACGTTTGATTTCAACTGTTTTCCCTTTTTCTCTTCCATTAACAAATGCTCTAATTCTCATCAATGCAATCTCAACAGTTTCATGATCCATGTTAGCAAAACAAACTCTATACCAACCAGGCTCAGAGCAATTAAAAGCCGAACCCGGCGAAACATTAAGCTTTACTTCATTGATAATCAAACGCCAAAGTTTCATTTCACCTTCAAATGTTTTCTCTTTCAACAAACCTCTCAAATTCATCCAAAAGAATAGCCCTGCATTACTTGGTAAGCAAGTAATGTTGACTTTCTCAAGTCCCTTTGTAAAAAATTCGCGCCGCTCTCTTAATCTTCTTGAACTCTCTTCCAAAAATTTGTCCACAAATATGTCATCCGAAAGCATTGCAGCTAGAAAATGTTGTGTCTGCGATGAGACTAATCCAAAACTTGACATTTTTCTACCGCAGTTCACAACTTCATCGTTGTACGAATAAACCAAACCAACTCTAAAACCTGGAAGACCCATGTCTTTTGATAAACTATAGATAATGTGAATGAGGTCTTTCTTGCATTCTTCCATTTCTTGAATAACTTCAGCGACACTAACGTACGTTGGAGTGTCGAAAACGGTCCCCGAATAAATTTCGTCACACACTAAATGGATGTTGTTTTCATTGATGAAACTCACTATGCTCTTTAATGTATCTTTTTCTAATGTTGTTCCTAAAGGGTTTGATGGATTTGTTATGATCAACCCTTTCACATTGATGTTTTCTTCTTGTGCTTTTTTATGAGCTTCTTCAAGTGCTTCTCTTGTTATCTTGAAATTGTTTGAGCTATGACATTGGACAGGAATTAGTTGCACACCGGTTCTCCAACACAAGTCACGCACAAATCTGTAACAACATAAGACAAACATTTCTATTAGTCAAATTAAATATGTAATTTTTGTAACATATTTTTAAGCACGTGACAAAATTTTAATAATAACAAAGCTGACTAAATATAAGACCTAACCTAATCAAAGCTCATATAAAGTTTAGATGAAGAATTGAGTTTGGTTAAAACATCTTAGAGATAAGTGGTAATTTTAAAATTTGCCACTTCTTAATTAAGTCATAATATTGAATCAAATTCAAATTCTATGTGGTCCCTATGGTCAAGCAAATATATAAAGTTGACTATAGATTTTTCAACGCACTAGTTAATTAAGAAACATAAAATATGATGATATTCATAGAAATAGTAGTTGATTGTAAATGTGAAATTTGAATTAAGGAAAAGTGTTATGTGGTTTAAGAGAACATATTTATAAGTTATAACCAATAGCACATGCCATGAAATTTCTTTTAACAAAAGTTGGATTTTCTTTGTAAATGAGATCTCTGACTGTGTAAAATTTCCAAGTTGTGTTATATTTGGCTGCGTTATGCTTTAATTCTATAAGATGACTGTATTCTGATGTGGTCATGGTTTCAAAGGTCAATGACAAGGGTCAACTTTAACTATGATTTTTGGAATTAAATATTGGCAACACATATGCTTGTTGACTAATGAGGCTGTAGCAGCCTGCTGGCAAATTAATTAGCACAAGAATTAAAAAAAAAATTATATTCCTATAACATTCTTTGTAAATTAAACTTGTGATATTTTCATGTTCAATTGTGCTAGCTAACTAGTTCATTTTATTCTAGCAAATAAAGTTAATTATTCATTATTTTAATAAAAAATTATCAAATCCATTTTTATTCTTTTTTAAAAGATACAATAAATAAGGAAAAAAATTGATTTGCATTTTGTGTTAAAAATGATGTGTTAAGGGTGGTTTTGATTCATATTGAAAGACAATATATTTGAATCCAGGCACTTCTTGATTTACTTCATATTGAAAAACAATTTGAATCCACATATTATTTTTTAATATGTGGGATTTTGGTAGGAACTCTTCTTGATTTACTTCATATTGAAAAACAATATATTTGAAACCTTAAAAAATCATCAAAGAATGAAGTGTTTTTTAATAGTAATTTTGTTTCTCTTTCTTTAAAGCTAGCGCACTTTCTGAATAGTACTAAAATGAAAGCAATTGGTTTCCCTTTAAAACTAAACAAAATATTTATTACACTTTGTAGCTTTTAAATTTTGTCCACTTTTATTTTAAGGTGTGTGCTTGAAATAGTGAACATACATTGAATAAAACCAGACATAGGAGTAATGAAAAGAGAGGTTACATACGCTGGATAATAAGGGCTAGGAACCAAAAAAGCATCACCAGGATCAGCCAAACAAAACATGATTAATTCATTTGCTCCTGTTGCTCCACCACTCATCAATATACGGTCAGGATCAAATCTTACCCTACCACCTCTCACTTTTGACATGAAATTTGCCACAGCCTATAAAATAAATTAAATAAGTATGAATGCCACTTTTTATGATTATTTTTCTTTACAACATTATGATGATACATTTATAGTGAAGCTAATATATTTGAGTTCTTTTAATATTGCTTACATTTCTGAATTCTGGTAATCCATGATAGTCTTGAAAGTTTGCAATATGTCTGAATTCATTCACTCCTTCTGGAGTGCAAATTGAGGCCTTTGGATTATTCCTTATCCACTCTTCAATCAGATCAAAGCAAAGCTGAAAAATTCATATATATGTTAGTCAGAAATTATATATTAAAATTTTTATTAGTAAAAGTGGTACTAATGGCCATATTAAATCTCATTGTGTAAAAAAATGTTTAATCTATAAAACATAACAATATTTCAAGCTTTCAAAGCCATGAATGATTATAATGCCAGTAAATAATAACATTATTATTAGTATAATATTGTTAAAATAAATAAATAAATAAATGAATCTAATCATAATATATATACCTGATTTTCAGCAAGGCCCATTTGGATAACACCCTGAGGATTTTTTGTGGGGTGAAATGGATTTGATTCATAAGCCTTCCACCCATCAAAATAAGGAGAATTTTCACCATGTTTATCGTTGGTAGCAATCTTTGACAAAAGTTGGTGACTCTTATTTTCCAAAGACATGTTTGGTTTTTGTGAGTAAGCTATTGTATATTTTGATGGAGGAGGTATAATGTCACTCTAACTTGTGATTGTATGAGTTGCAACTTGCAAAGAGGTGTTGGGAAATTTGGGAGAGAATGAATGAGTATTTATAAGAGAGGAGTGTGTGTGCGTATGTGAGTGATTAATTAATCAATATGATTATTAATGTGGCAAAGGTGGAAAAGTCATCTTCAAACGTGTCATAAAAAATGACCAAGACCAACCCTAAAGCAAAAATAAATAAATAAATAAATATGTAATGGAATAATAGGTTTTTGCTTGTGTTGGTCAAAGCTCATGAAGTGCATGCTTGCGTGTGTCCTTCGACTCTCATGACCTCGTGTGTACTATAGTGCAAAAGAAACAAACCAATAATTAAATAAATGAATATTTTCATTTTTGAAATATTGATATTGATTAGCTAGATTCTGGTTGTTCATCGGTTAGGAATTAATTAATTACGTAATTTAACAAAACCAGTGTAAAGTATGTGTACTAGATCCATGTTGTGGACCACACGGACTTTGTTGATCTATAACTTAGATGTCATACATCAAGTGAGGGCTGTAAGCATACACGACCTGGATCCCATCTAATACTTGACCTTTTGCAAATAGTTTTAAGAATGACATTTATTATTTTTAATAGAAAAAAAAATTATATTAATAAGTCTTAATCAACATAGTTTAGTTGGTAGAGATGTTGCATTATGTAGTGGTCGGAGTTTGTACGTCTAATCAACACTATTTGATTCAGACCAATCAAAACTACTATTTTTGTTTTGAACCCTCTAAAATTCTTTTTTAGTACATTTTTTGAGTTTTCTTGTATCAGGGAGATTTTTTATTATGAATAAAAAGCCTCCTTTTTTTGAGTTTTCTCTTTTTTTTTTCCTTTCAAAATTCTCTCTATTACCCTCTAAACTCCCGTCTTAGTTTTTCTCTTCATCTTTTTCTTATGGAAAATGTTTCTCTTGCTCCTTTCAAAATTTTCTTGTACGGTTTTGTTTGAGTTATAGTATTTCTCTTACACTTTCTTAAGGAAAATGTTTCTTATACACCTCAAATGTATATACACTTTGAGAAAGTTAAAGATAAGAGAGACCGATGTAATAAATTGATGATGCAACTAAGGAGATATATAAAGAAAATGAAGTCAAAATGTTTAAATATCATCGTTGTTTTCTTAATACTACTAAATTTGATAGCAAATTATTAAAAAAGTAAAGTAGAAAAACATCATTGTTCGGGAGTTTCTGTGCTACAAGATAAATTTTCGAGAAGTAACATACGAAGCTACTCAATACTCATGCAATTCATTCAAAAGAACTAGATAGAAAATATATTCCAAAATTAAAATATATAAAAGAAGAATATTCGTTCAAAAAAGAAATAATAAAGAATAGTCCAATTAAAATACTAGAAGTCCAAATGTCTTCTTCGTTGACATATAATTTACCAACGTTAGAAATAAAATATATAGGCCCCGTTTGGATAAATAATCAAAACATCATCATTTACAAGAATTATATATATATTAATCAAACGTATGTAAAAGTTTAATAGTCATAGTTCATTGTTGAAAAAAACATCATGTAATTTTCTCAAGTTGTGAGTTAAGTACTCCTTATACTTTTCTCCTTTCTAATAAATTTGGTTTAAAAAAAAATCAGCAAAAGGGAAAAAAATTATAAGAAAAAATGCACAAGATAAGAAACAAAACAACTATAAAAAGTTTGCCTGGTATTTGTATTTGTATTGTGTCAAATCTCTGTATAAATTATTTTGAGAAATATGGTTGTATAAATTGAATGAGTTTAACATATATCATATATGTATATACTTTGTAAAGAAAATATATATGTACATATAGATTAATTAAAGATACGTGTGTTAATTAAAGAATAAGGTATTCTAGTTACGCGGGTCTTGGCTCTTTGGTAATTATTCCGTTAGGGGCTGATAAGGTTCTGTTGAGAAGTCCTGATGGCGGGGACGTCATTTCTATTTTGTCAGAGGCACCAGACTTCTTTAATTTATTTTTCTCTAACCCAACTCGTTGGAATAAAGAAGGTTGTTTACATGAAAGGGGTGCTTGGGTCAGAATATATGGTGTGCCTCTTCATGCGTGGAATTTTGAGTTCTTCAAATTGTGTATCATGGATTGTGGCCGGTTGCTACGGGTTGACGATTCATCATTGGGAAAGGAACGGCTCGACTACGCGCGTGTTCTAGCGTCAACGTCTTCTTTGGAGATATTAAATTTGAATACCTCGGTGTTGATTGACGGGGTTCTCTCTAAGCTTAATATTATTGAGGAATGGGGATTTTCTTTGTGTGAGGATGCCTGTTTAATAGATGATGATGCTAATTCGGTTGAAGTAAATTCTAACTTTGAGGTTCAACATGATAACGCGGGGGACTGTGGTGATGTTAATGATTTAATTCAAAAGTTATCTGAAGCGTGGGACCAAGATACGGATCAGAAATTCTCATGTCGATATAAAGGGGTTCAAGGCGCCGTAAACGGAAACAAGGAAACGGAATTCATTGACTCGCCGACAGCTGAATGTTCTCCTTTGATTCCCATGCAGCCGCAGGCTGTGCAGCCTTCATCTGCTCCCACGGTTCCTTTGGTTCAGCCACGGACACAGCCGGCCACGGAACGTGTTCCTGGTGTAGTCACGGCTCCAGATGTTGTCAGCAACAGTGAACGTGCTAAGGGCTCTAACTCTCTCAATTTTTTAAACCAAGTCGGTAGGGCAGTTAAGCGCACCAGTTCTTGCCCCCAGCCAGGGATCGTTCGTTGAAAGCAGGACCGTGGAGTCTGGAATGGGTGAATAAAAATAGAAAAGATGGTGCGGGAGGAGTGGTAAAATCGACAAGTATTCCTCCTTTATCATTCCCGCCTCATGCACCTCGCGTGACCAGAAAGAAGGGCGGTGGATATCTAAGACATTGTGCGCAAAGTTTAAAGCGTATAGCTAGACTATCTGTTAAGGATAGACAAGAGGTACTTCGTGTTTTGCGGAAGAACGAGAAAAAACGTAAGAGGATGACGGCTTCTTCAAAGGCGCTGGGGTCTTCGGGTGAAGGGTTTTCTCAAGCTGAATCTCAATCTCTGTCAATAAAGATTTAGAAAATTGGTTAGTTCTACATGGTAATAATAAGGTGGCTTCCCAGGATGTCTGCGGGATAGGGAAGAAGGTGGGTATTCTTTTTAATGGTAACAAAAATAATATGTTTGACGTATTGTCTGGGATGGGAAGAAAAAATTCGAAGGTTGGAGGGAGTGGGGTCTAGGCCGTGAGGGAGGGTGTTGGTGGGAGGAGGAGTCGTGTTTGGGTGTGTGTCATGAAGATAGTGTCTTGGAACGTTAGGGGGTTGGGTGGGTTTGCTAAACGGCGGGAGGTGACTCAATTGGTGCGTGAAAAACAACCTTTTATTCTCTGTATTCAGGAAACAAAATTAGTTTTGCTTGATGTTCAGTCTTGTATAGCTCTGTGGGGTGATGTAAATGTGGATTTTTCTTTTCAACCGTCGGTTGGTGCGTCAGGAGGTTTAGCCACCTTGTGGGATAAAAAGGAGGTAGATGTGTGGTTGTCGATGTCTTTTGAACATATGTTGGTGATTGCTGGAAAATTTGTGAAGTCCGGAGAACAGTTTATCTTATTTAATGTCTATGCACCTTGTGATGTCCACAGACAGGAAGCTCTTTGGGTCAGTATTTCTCATAGACTAAATTCTTTAACTGGTCAAAATGTATGCATCTGTGGTGATTTCAATGTAGTTCGATATGGCGACGAAAGGAAGAGTGTGGGAGGTGTTTTTAGTCAAGCTAGTAGCGCTCATTATAATAATTTTATTGATGGTAATGGTCTGATAGATCTCCCTCTTCGGGGGCGCAGATATACTTGGTTCCGTGGTGATGGGAGGTCAATGAGTCGGTTAGACCGTTTCTTGCTTTCAGAAAATTGGTGCTTGTCTTGGCCAAATTGTCTTCAGCTGGCGTCAGCGCGTGGGTTGTCTGATCATTGTCCAGTTATTCTTTCAGTTGATGAGGCGAATTGGGGTCTGAGACCTCTACGGATGTTAAAATGCTGGGAAAGTCTTCCAGGTTATCGTAATTATGTTCGTGAAAAATGGACGTCCTTTCATGTTGATGGATGGGGCGGTTACGTGTTGAAAGAAAAGTTCAAAATGATCAAGTTCGCATTACGGGAGTGGCATCAGACTCATTCTCAAAACTTACCAGCCAAAATTATGTCGTTAAAGGACAAGATTTCTGCTCTTGATTTAAAAGGAGAAACAACTGCATTATGTGACGAGGAGGTTGAGGATCTCCATGGGCTTACGGAGTTGTTTTCTTTATCCCGGATTAACTCTAGTATTTGTTGGCAACAATCGCGGTTGAACTGGCTTCGGGAAGGGGATGCAAATTCTAAGTTCTTTCATGGTCTGATGTCTAGTCGCAAGAGAAGAAATAATATTCCGTTTTTTCTGGTGGATGGTACGGTGGTTGAAGGAGTTGACAATGTCCGTAATTCCGTGTTCTCCCACTTTCAAAGTCATTTTCGATCTTCTTCTCTGTCACGGCCAACTATGGGAAATATGGAATTCAAAGCTTTGTCAGGTCGAGAAGGGGCTGGTTTAATCAAAAAATTTACTGTTGAGGAGGTTAAGGTGGCGGTTTGGGACTGTGATAGCTACAAATGTCCTGGTCCAGATGGCGTCTCTTTTGGTTTTATTAAATATTTTTGGGACATCTTGAAGGATGATTTGATGCGCTTCTTAATGGAATTTCATAGGAATGGCAAACTGTCCAAGGGGATAAATAGTACTTTTATTTCCCTCATTCCGAAGGTTGATAGTCCCCAATGACTAAATGATTTCCGCCCCATTTCTTTGGTGGGAAGTTTGTATAAAATTTTGGCTAAAATTCTTGCTAATCGCCTCCGTTCGGTAATTGGTTCTGTCATATCCGACTCTCAGTCTGCTTTCATTAAGGGACGACAAATTCTTGATGGTATATTGGTGGCTAATGAATTAGTTGATGAAGCTCATAGACATAAAAAGGAGTTGTTATTGTTTAAGGTTGACTTTGCAAAAGCGTACGACTCTATTGAATGGGGTTTCTTGCAAGAGGTGATGTTGAAAATGGGGTTTCCTACTCTTTGGAGGAAATGGATAAAGGAATGTACTGAGACAGCTACTGCTTCTGTTTTGGTAAATGGCTCCCCGACGGATGAGTTCTCTTTAGGGAGGGGATTGCAGCAGGGGGATCCTCTTTCTCCTTTCTTGTTTCTCTTGGTGGCAGAAGGTTTCCATGTTTTGATGCAATCGTTGTCTGTTAATAACTTATTTCATGGTTATCAAGTGGGGACCAGTGAACAAGTGGTGGTGTCGCATCTTCAATTTGCAGATGACACTTTAATTTTAGGAGAGAAGTCTTGGGCAAACATCCGAGGTATGAGGGCGGCTCTTCTCCTCTTTGAAGGTTTGTCTGGTTTGAAGGTTAATTTTTCCAAGAGCCAGTTGGCGGGGGTAAACATTCATGCTTCTTGGTTGTCTGAGGCGGCAATGGTGTTAAACTGTAAGGTTGGTTCTGTTCCCTTTGTGTATCTGGGTATGCCCATTGGTGGAAATCCGAGACGGTTGGCTTTCTGGGAACCTCTTCTTTACCAACTTAAATCTAGATTGTCAAGCTGGAACTCCAAACATCTGTCCCTTGGTGGTCGCTTGGTCTTACTGAAATCAGTCCTGTCATCTCTGCCTGT
>Ga0315915_1009805_pt1 | contig 10769 bp, 9 predicted proteins | sample MpolbnodulesMG_FD_207738 | JGI IMG/M metagenome (GOLD analysis project Ga0315915, IMG submission 207738) | Medicago polymorpha root nodule microbial communities from Los Angeles, California, United States - branched nodules | ecosystem: Host-associated > Plants > Roots > Nodule | place: USA... | reverse complement strand
GTCACGTGTTCATTGCTTTGAAGTGCCACGTCAGCATTGATCGGGTCAAAATTGGTCTAAGGGACCAAAACTGTCAAAGATCCAATACATAGGGGGCTGATTTATATTTTAATTAGTTAGGGAGCCAAAATCGCAACTTCTTAAAACATAGGGGGTCAAAAGTGCAATTAAGCCAATAACTTATACGCCTACTATTGAATTACATATTAAGATGTTGATGCCACATCGACAATCTTTATATGTCGATAATGTTTATTTATTTATTTTTCAGCTTATTTTTTTATGAAGTTAAATCACGAGTTATTGTAGTAGTAGTCGACCCTTGTACAGAGTTATAGATAAGCATATATGGAAGTTTTTTCTTTTCAGAGGGGGGGACCATATAGAAGTCGTTAACAATTACCTCAGCTTGTGTATTGTAGTGGAAATGGTTATTAAATTAACTTCGTGTCCCTCGCTTCTGAATTTAATAAGACAATTTGAGGATCCATGGATAAGGCAAAACCATTAATTCTGTCTATAAATTGATTCATGCAAGAAATGAACAAATGCAATACAAAGTTGAGCTCATAATTAACAAACAATATATATATATATATATTGTATCTGGTTCTTTCGTTTGATCAACCAATGGCTAATGTTAAGCTAGCTTCTTTTGCTGTCCTCTTGTTTGCTGCATTCTGTATGTATTTCAATCATCTTTCTGACCGATACATACCATGCCTGCATTTCTATTTATATTTTCGAAATTATTAGAAATTAATCAGAATCTACTCTCAACTATATGTTAGCGCAACTTCTATACTTGTTTCACAAGTTAGGGTTTCCTAGGGTTTTTGTTTTTATTGGATTTGAGAGAATGAGAATAATAGAGTTTATGAAATTGTGAATTCATTGATTAGTGAATCACACTTACAAATGGTTTATATACATGCTAGAAGTTAGATGGCTTAAGGAACAAGTAATCACTTAACCCTAACTACTTTTGCTACAAATAAGGAAAAATATAACAAACTAGTAACCAACTAAAAACTAAATGTGATTACTATGTGATCTTAATCAAACAACCTTGATTAAGTAACTAAACACTTATTCAAACTTGGTCACTAAAATTGGTCACTAATTTTATTATTATAATAATGGTATATGTATGTTGTTCAAACTTTAATTACCTTTGTCCTTCACAGTAATGTTTCCGATGAAGAAAGTAGAAGCAAAACAGTGTAGAGGTGATTGCGGTACCTTTTTAGGACTCTGCTAGTGGTTGTAAATGCGTAATCCATGATTATGTGTACGGTTGTTATGTGGGTACATGCGAAAATCCCAATGTGGTAAGTGGGAATTTTCAGAGGAAGGTTGAGGAACAACCTAACTTATGTTGGTCTCATGATGAATGCACAAAAAAGGGTAGTGGGAATTATTGTGCTCGTTTTCCTAATTCTGATATCGAATATGGCTGGTGTTTTGCCTCTGTCTCTGAAGCAGAAGACGCATACAAGATGGCCTCTACCTATAAGTTCAAGAACGACTTCTTGAAGATGTCTCTTCCTGCTTAATATTGATATGTGAAAAAAAGCCTGCGATGCAAGATATATATTATGCATCTATGTAATTAGGCTTCTTAATTTCCATCCAAATTTCAATAATGATGTATGTGCATGGTTTGCCTTTCATCAGCATGTCTTATGCTTTTGTTAGGCCTGTTGTTTAATTAACAATGGCCACTACTCTTCCTTTCAAAGAGATACTTTTAATGTTTTTTGCCATTCACTTTGCTTAAATTTTTTAGACAATCAAAGGTGTTTCTTTGCTCAATTTGATAACATCCGAGAAATGAGCATTTTATATGAAAAAATGTTCATGTCTCTATATGAAAGTCTACCATCACTTAAATTACACATTAAAATATAGACTAGGAAGAGATCGAACATTTGACATAAAATAAAGGAAATGTTTCCTAAATTATTATGTATGAAAGCCTTTTTTTTTTTACCATATCATTTAATTATCCACTGTAAAACAAATCAAATTAATTTTTTTATAATAAAACAAAACTCTTGTTTTTTTAAAGAAAAAAAAACTCTTGTTAACAAGTGTCTCGGGACACTCTTTAAAAATTTCAATTTAAGAAATCATTCTTTAAAAAATCAAATACTTCAATTTTTAATATATAAAATATATCAATTTTCATAAAAATTGGTTTTTAAGATCCTTTAAAATTAAAGGGTTGAGATCCTCTCCATTTCTCAATAGAAATGAACATGTCAATTAATATGGATGGTGAACATGCTTTTATTTAATTATGACGTGTGGCTTTAAAATATTTTGTTCCAATAAATGAAAATATATTCACACAATGATAATGGTGTATATCACTCTTAGACCTGAAACCACTGTGATCCTATGCGGACTCAAGTGTTTTATTGTAATTCAAAAACGCTGTATGTAAAAGGATAATCATAACGTTGGTTAATGGGTACTTGACGAATCATGTTGAGGGACATGAGTGTCCTAGATGAGACTTGTCCCTTCTCATAACATGAGATATTCCCTCCGTTTTTAAATATAAGCAAAATTGACTTTTTAGGTTCATTCAATTAATGATGTATGTGGTCCATAATATGGACCACATACATCACTAATTGAATTAACCTAAAAAGTCAATTTTACTTATATTTAATAATGGAGGGAGTATATCTTTAGGTCTCTTTATGAAATATGACAGTAAAATTACATGGTCATGCCGAACTAAGTCTATACAAGTGATACCTCCGGAAATATCTATCGGTTAATTTACCGACTATCTACCGTTTTTACCAAATTAGAACCTAAACAATATGATTCACTCGACCAAAAACTCAAAGGTCTCGTGTTGCTTGTGGCCTTGATATTTGGGGAGGAGCGAAATTTATTAAAGATGCTTTTGCAGCCAATGTATGTTCAACACTCATTACTTACATTACTTACAAGTAACTAAAAAGAATGCAATCGTTACATGCAGAAAAAAATAAAAAAAATAAAGGAAGCGACACATTATACACACAACATTAAAGAGACTTGGTTCTCGTGTTCTTATAAATTGTGTACTCCACCAGTTTTCAGTTGCATCGTGAAGGGACTAGCCCTTTGTAAAGAGAATTTGCTCACCTGTTCTTTTCTTATCAATGTCTACAATTTCTGAAGAACAACTCAGATGGATTGCCGAAACTGAAAAACGTCTCATGGTTCTAAACTGTTTTTTTGTTTGTTTTTACTTATTGGTTTTAATTCACCCTAGAGCAATTGGTTGCATATTTATTTTGTTTTATTGAATGCATTTTGCTCTGCTTTTTCTAAAATGTGACTTCATTATTCATCCTATTAAAATAGGAAAAACTGAAAGCTAAAACCGATGAGCTTGAAAAGCATGTGAATATGAAACAAAAGCTGGAACTGGATATTCAGCAACTAAATGTATCACTAGGTCTATTCAAGGACTTCGAAAATGAAGAACTTCGGAAGAAGATAGATGCTTTGCAGATGAATTTGAAAGACAAAGAAGAGACACTTGAAGGGTTAGAAGAATTTAACCAAAAACTAATCATTAAGGAGTGTAAGAGTAATGATGAGTTGCAATATGCTCGAAAAATATTGATTAATGTAAGTATTTGTTTTTCACTTATATCTTCCTTTTGAAGTTTACTCATTTGTTGAATCAATTATTATTTCTTGGTAGTAATTAATGACTAATTGTTTTGGCATCTTATAGATTATTAAAGAAATATCAAATAATGATCATGAGCATATTGGTGTGAAGAGAATTAGGGACCTCAATACCAAACCATTCACCAATGCTATGAAGAAAAGATACAATGCAGATGAAGCTGAAAATAGAGCTTTAAAATTGTGTTCTTTGTGGGTAGAAAATATAAAGGACACAAATTGGAATCCATTCAAAATTGTTTTCGTTGATGGGGTAGCTAAGGTATATGTTTTGTTTAAATATATAGTTATCTTTTTACTTTTAATCAAATTTTGGTTAAATATGGACCTTTTTTTTTATTGTAGCAAGTTATAATCAACGATGGCGATGGAAAGTTGAATCGACTGAAGAAAAGAATCGGTCAAGCAGCATATAATGATATAGTGGCAGGTTTGATAGAGAAAAATGAAAATGGTTCCAGTGGTGAGTACCCAGTATTTGAATTATGGAACTATGAAGAGAAAAGGAGAGCAACATTGCGTGAAGGAATAGAGTTTCTGCTCCAAAACCGATCAAATAAACGCAAGAGGGGGAACGGTTTCGTAAACCAAACTGACCCACCTGATTATGACTATTTTAGATTTATTCCACGAAGGCAGCGCTCCAAGAGAAACATGTTCAAGCCCAGACACTTCAAAGACTCTATGCTCCAAACAAAGAAAAAGATTAGAAAGTTATAGTAGAAGGGAAAGTCACTATTGGATTATGAATGAATCATTACAATTGTGAATTGGTAAAAAGAATCTATGCAGTATCCAAGGAATTCCCTATTGGCTTGCTCCTATATGTACTTGCTCATTGAATGAAATAGGACTTATGGAAATGAATATTGCAATAATCTAGTCTTCAACTTAGCATTTTATAGTTGTCAGAAATTATCTTATTTCGTCACATTCAGTTTATTGTATGGAAAATGCTAGATGGTACGATAACGAGTTGCAAGAAATTTCACAAACCAAAGAAAGGTTGATTTTTTATTCTTAAAACAACTTTATTGAAGCAGTATCTCAACCGTGAATTGACTTATCAGTACTTTTATAACTATTTAGTGGGTTTTTTCTTCGTTAACAAGTTTTTTTCAATTGATATTCCAAAACAGGCTGATAGAAGAGAATGAAATACTTCTTTTCGCTAAACTTGGCAACTTTTATCAGTTCTCATACGAAATATCACAGGCTAAGTCATCTTAGTCATAATAGTCTTAACACAAGCTTGATTCTCCCACACCAGAGACATGTAGCACAAAAGATGTCATGTTACTACTAATTATGGAGTTTGAATCTCAGACCATGCACAAATTACTCAACTTTACAAACAAAAGGTTTGACTCGCAACCAAATTACCCAGCTGTGATGCAAAAAAAGCTCCTCTCAGACCATGCACTTTCTTGAGTCAATTTCATCCATTTATCAAACCTCAATCCCCCTTCATGCAATTCAAACATGACATTGTAATTAAAACAGATGCAGTAATTATATCGAAGGATAATCTAAAGTGATTCTGAATATTTTATAAATAAAAATCACTCTAGAAAGTGAATTCCGTCGTATACATATTACAGTGTATAAAGTTAAATACAGACCTTCCCATTGTTTCTGATCCCCTCTTGCGTTTATTTGATACATTGTCCAACAGAAACTGAATTCCTTCTTGCAAAGTTGCTCTTCTGTCCTCATCATAGTTCCATAACTCTGAGGTTACATATCTGCCGCTGGGATTATACTCATTCAACTCTGTTAGAGCTGCCACCACGGCTGTATATGCCGCTTTACCATAGCTTCTTTTAAGTCCTTTTAGTTTTTGATCATCATCATCAATAATTTCCTGAAATGAAAAATGCAGGAAACCAGAAACCCAAATTAATTCGGGGAAATCAAATTTTTTTCCTTGTTCAAACATTCAGGTTTACAAATTCAAAAGCAGAAAATGCCAGTTACTTAAGGGAGTGCATACTCCAAACTACTACTACAGCAAAATAATAGTAACAAGTTGGCCCTTGTTCATCAATTCTTGGTCATTCTTTTTCCTAATTATCATAGCATTTATAATCATCATTGACTTTCCTAAACTCCAATACAATCTAGATCCTAAACTGAAATATCAATATAAAGAAACCTTAAATTACAGATTCGCATTTCTAATATATGATGCTTAAAATTCCAATGCATGGGAATGGGGATGGATATTCCAATGTTTCAGAAATTATTATTTCAATCTTGAGAAATGCACATTCAACTTATAAGAATGAATTAGGAGTTTCTAGATTTCATCGAAAATGTGGAGATTAAATTCACCTCCATTAAACACTTTTTTGAAGAAGCCACACTCTTCTTCTGTAAATACATCTTCACCAAGAGCAAAGGAAGAGAGCAGGTGTGTGTGAGAGAGTCTTTTGCAGTGAGTGTATTATAAGTTATAACTATATCATTTGTGAGAAATGATAGAGTGATAGTGCTTGTGTTTGAAGAGTGATACACAATTTTGGGACAAGTTTATTGTAATCTTATTTGAGATGGCTAATAAAATTGTTGAGGCATTTTCATGGATGAAATAGGTGTCGAACTACAAAAAAAATTGTGTGATTTCTTATTTTGTTTCTTTGTGGCGTGTTCTCGTCAAAGACTAAGATCCTAGTCCTAGATGTGTATGACCCTAACATTTCATAAGGCCAAATAGTTCTAATCTTGGAGTCAGGTCAATCAAAATATTCAATCTTTTTAAACAGAAGATAAATAAGAGATGAACCAAAATTGATAAAAAAAAAAAAAATGACATGCAGCGCAACGAGTAAACTTGAGGATAGTATCATCAAAATGATAAGTTGAATTAAAGCATACCCTCATTTCACCATCAAATTTGACAAGTTTGAATGGATGCCATGCAGAGTCGTTTATATAGAATTGCCACAGTGAACACAAGTTTGCAGCTCTCACTTCAGCCTCACCCCCCTTGTATTTTTTCTTCATATGTTCAAGGAATGGACCACCATTAAGATCCCCCATTCTCTTTACAGCAATGTTGGTTGAAGATATCTCTTCAATGCCCTGTAAAACAGGAAAATACATTGTTATATATGATGAGGTTTTAATTTTACACAAACCACTTTTTTTTACCTTACATGTACTGGTCCATAAAGTTTAACAACATAGTGTTATATTGTAAACCTATCCTTCAATATAACCTTCCAAATGGATTTAACAAATGATTAAGCTGAAATATGAAAAAAAAATCACTTACATTAATCAAAGCTTTACGAGCTTCCTGCAGCTCATCATTCATCTTACGTTCTTTAACAGTCAGTGTTTGGATCAAAGTTTCTAGTTCTTCAATTAACAGCTCCTTATCTCTTAGATTATTCTGCAAAGTATCAAGCTTGTTGACAAATTCTGAGTCTTCCTCCTCCTCATCATCTTCAACGCTCTCCAACACATGTAGTGATGCTTTAAGTTGCTGAATCTCAAATTCCAGCTTTTGTTGCATACCCAAATGCTTTTCAAGCTCAGAGGTTTTTGCATGCATTTGTTTCTATCAATCACAATAAAAAATGTAAAATGAAACTCCATTTTAACAAACAGAAAAACCATCCTAGATGCTGCTGCTGTACTTCAACTTCAGGTTCAGAGGATTGCCTTTCAGCACTTTGCATCCAAGATGGATCGTTCCTGCTGTCATGATTTGTGCCACTACTTTCACCGGTGTCTACAATCTTCCGGAGTCTTCTCATTTCTTTTCCCTCTGCTGCACTACTTTTTGATGCATGCAATATCTTCACCTTTTTTTGTCTGGTAAACAAATGATTCAAGACAACACTAGTATGTATCCACTTGTCCAGCATGCCCAGTCTCGAAATAAACACAAAACGTATATACTTGGTTCCGAGGAAAATTGATTTTGACATAATTAATTTTGATAAAATTGACTATGATTAAAAATTTTGAAATTAATTCTTATCAATTTATGTTGTTTAAATAATTTGGATCAATATAAATTTTATAAAACAATTTAAATTATATAATTTGAACCTTCTCAATTTTTGTTTTAACTTCATCTTTGAAGAGTTTTCATGGTAAATAATATTTAAAAAATAAATGACATAATTCAGGAACGTAAAACAACGTAAGAGAAATGATGATGAAAACGAAGGTGTTTCAAAATGTTGTTTTGAACTAGATCCGACCAACCTTTCAACTGACATATTTTTATCGACAAGACAACTTGATCACGTTCACAACAAACTCTTTGTATTTAAATCAGAATAATAATGATGAAAGGCGGGGTGTACTAAGAAGTATTTTTAAACTTGATCCCGTTGTCTTGCCAACCGATATATTTCTATTGGCAATGCAGCAAAATCAAGTTCAAAATAACCTCTCTTTCAAATTCTCTAGATAATTTTTCATAATTATTTGTTGTGTTTTAAAAAAAATAAAGCAAAAATGTCTATATATTAGTGTTTTCCAAGTTTCTCAAATGGCAGTGTTACTGCCTAAAAAAAAAATTTCCAAATGTTTTTATTTTATTTTATGTTATTATATGATATTAGATACATGTTTATTAATTACTTTAATAATTATATGTTGTTTATTTATAGATAAGGTTGAGAATGTGGGTGATGATCCGGGTGATCGAAAACCTAGAGTTGCCGATTCCATTAAGGTTGAAGCTCCCATTAAGGTCGAAGCTTCCGTGAAGGTTAAAGCTTCCGTTAAAGTTGAGGCTTCAAGCGTCAATTCCGATGTGTGGAAACTTCGTGGCAACGAAGTGGACACGGCTCATTTCTTTTCGACCCGAGACACATGGAAAGATAAAGACGAATTGCTCGGTTGGGTTCGTCGACAAGCAAATAGGGCTGGATTTACGGTTATCATTAGCAGATCTTGTGAAGGTAAAAATGCTATGTTGGAGTTGGTTTGTGAACGGAGCGGCGAGCACAAAGTACCGAAGAAAAAAGTGAAGCATGAAGCAACGGGATCAAGAAAATGTGGGTGTTTGTTCAAGGTGCGTGGATATGTCGTCAGAGAAGACAATGCTTGGAAATTGGCTATTCTTAATGGTGTTCTCAACCATGAGATGATGTCGTATGTAGCAGGGCACCTTCTTGCCGGAAGATTAATGGAGGACGACAAGAAGATTGTACATGACTTGACCGATTCTTCGGTGAAACCAAAAAATATTTTGACAAATTTGAAGAAGAAAAGGAAAGAGTCCATGACAAATATCAAGCAAGTCTACAATGAACGTCATAAATTCAAAAAGGCAAAAAAGGGTGACTTGACGGAGATGCAATATCTAATCTCAAAGTTGAAAGAGAATGGATATGTTTATTACATAAGAGAAAAATGTGAAAGTAAAACTGTTCAAGCCATATTTTGGACTCATCCAACGTCGGTAAAGTTGTTTAACAATTTTACGACTGTTTTGATAATGGATTCCACGTACAAAACCAACTTGTATAGGATGCCATTGTTTGAAATAGTTAGAGTCACCTCAACCTATTTGACATATTCGGTTGGTTTTGCATTTATGACGTCGGAGAAGGAGGATAACTTTACTTGGCTTTGCAAATGTTGCTTAAACTTCTTGGACCAAATAGTGATATGCCTAAGGTGGTAGTGACCGATAGGGACATGAGTATGATGAATGCCGTAGCAAATGTTCTCCCCTAGTAGTGCAATACTTTGTTGTTTCCATGTTGGCAAAAATGTTAGATCAAGAATCATCACCGATTGTAAAGTTAAACAAAATGTTGTTGTGGTGGATGGGCAAAAGAAGATTGTCGATGAGGAGAAGCATAGTAAGATAGTTGATACCATATTTGATGCATGAGAAAAATTGGTTGAATCTCCTACTTAAGAGTTATATGCGGGTAATCTATTGGAATTCCAAGATGCTTGTAAGGATTATCCAAAGTTTCTTCACTATGTTGAAAATACCATTTTGAAGCCTTTTAAGGACAAACTAGTGAGGGCATGGATGGACCTTGTGTTACATCCTGGGTGCAGGACCACGAACAGAGTTGATGGAGCTCATGGTGTGGTGAAGGAATATTTGTCCACCTCCAAGGGTGATTTGGGTACTTGTTGGCAAAAAATAGATGAGATGTTGGCAAACCAATTCGGAGAGATACAATCATCGTTTGGTAGGAGCGTTACGGTCTTGGAAAATCGATACAAAGATGTCACTTTGTACTCCGGGTTGGGGGTCACATGTCTAGACAAGCCATGAGCTTTATTTTTGTGGAAGAAGAGCGTGCAAGGAAAACCTTGTGCATCGAGAAGAAAACTCGTGGTTGTGTTCAAAGGACGTCGTATGGCCTACCTTGTGCATGCTTCATTGCTATGAAAATACGTCACAACAAGCTCGTTCGATTGGATGAGATACACCCGCATTAGCATAAGTTGTATATGGGTGAAGAAGAAAGTAAAGAAGATTTTTTCCGGTCGCGGAGGAGTGGCGTGGTATCCAAGAACGTCTCGAAAGAGTTCCATTCCAAATGAAACTAGAAATCAAAGAGGGTACGCAGTTGTTCGCGTTTCCGGAGACCACAATGTTGTCACCACCTCCAAGAAAGGTGCCAACCAAAGGAGCTCCCGAAAAAATCAAAACTACACCAAAAAGAAACGTAGGATCCCATCTTCGTGGGAGACTATTGATTCTCAACATCCTGAAAGTCAATCTTCATCACGAAAAAAATCTTCACAACCTAAAAGAAAAGGTGCTCGCATTGGCATTTCTTCGGTTCTGGTTCCTAAGCCTAGCTTGGTTTCAAGAAATTATGATCCATCGAGTCCTATGTATTACATGCCAAAATTCATGAGACCATACATTGAGGGAATTGTGGATGTTATTGGCGATGGACATTATGGGTTTAGGGCTATAGCCGAATTTGTGGGTTTGATAGAAGAAAGTCATGTTATGGTACGGAGAGCACTTATTAAAGAGTTGAAAGAACATAGGAACAAATACATCGAGATATATGCAAGCGAGCGCCGTTACAACTACATCTTGGATGGATTGCATCCTCCCA
>Ga0315915_1009803_pt1 | contig 10770 bp, 6 predicted proteins | sample MpolbnodulesMG_FD_207738 | JGI IMG/M metagenome (GOLD analysis project Ga0315915, IMG submission 207738) | Medicago polymorpha root nodule microbial communities from Los Angeles, California, United States - branched nodules | ecosystem: Host-associated > Plants > Roots > Nodule | place: USA... | reverse complement strand
ACTTGTATAATTGCTTTGTGCCTCTCTCTCTCTCTCTCTCTCTCTCTCTCTTTGTTTTATCCGCTGCATTTAGATTCTGATTATCACTTCAAAAGCTGAACTCTATCTACTTCTGATCAGTGACTTAAGTAGGTGAAAACGAAGAAAAAGAAAACACAATTCACCCCCCCCCCCCCCTTGTGTTTTTCTCACCTTCACATGTGTGCCAAATGGAAGAATGTACCTTATGCTGGGTTACAAATGGCGACTTCTGCCGAAATCAGTGGTTTGATTAACAAGCTTTACCCATTAGTGGTTTGATTAACGAACTTAACCCCATCAGTGGTTTGATTCTTCTCCAATGATATAATCCCCAATGAAGATTGCCGAGTGGTTGTACTGCGATGTCGATCCACCTCCCATTTTACCTGTCCAACCTTATTTCATCAAGTTACACACAGTCACACAATCTTGCAGTTACACCGTCGTACAAGTTTTACTTTCATACATACATTCATGCATATACACATTTCATGCATATACAACATGCACACAATATCCTTCATACATGATTGCATTGGTCACCCAACATCCTGGTTGGTTGTATCCCTTCAGTTTGGTTAATAGATTGCAAAATACCTTTTTAATACCTTTGAGCCAAGTTAATAGCCTTCAAATACCTTTGTGCCAAGTTAATAGCCTGCAAATACCTTTGAGTCAGGTTAATAGCCTGTAAATACCTTTTGAGTCAGGTTAATAACCTACAAATACCTTTTAAGTCAGGTTAATAGCCTGCAAATACCTTTGAGCCAGGTTAATAGCCTGCAAATACCTTTTGAGCTAGGTTAATAGCCTGCAAATACCTTTTGAGTTAGGTTAATAGCCTGCAAATGCCTTTGAGTCGGGTTAATAGCCCGAAAATACCTTTGTGCCCGGTTAATAGCCTGCACAAACCTTTGTGCCAAGTGAGTAGCTTGCAAATCTTTATTTAAGTGTCATCCCCAGTCGTGGTTGATCCAGAGATGTCACCAATCAAATATATTCCAAGTGGCATGTTCCACAAACAATTAGTTTACATATACATTTCAATTTCCCAAGTGTGTTTGGTCCATGTCTTTTCCTTTCGTTTTACCCGTCATTAAAGCTATCCTTATACCAGTAGCAGGTAAAACTTATTTGGTCTTCATACAGCTATCAATGCAATGGTAGACGATCCTTTGTTCCCCAGTGAACCTATCTTATCTCCCAGCAGAGTCAGATCCCTTTCTTTAATGAACTCGGGTATCCTTCTGTTTGTTTTATCCCCAGTCGGATCATCTTCGCCGTCTTGCATTCATACTTGCATCACAAGCATTCATACTTGCATCGCGAGCATTCATAGCATTGCATTCATAGCATTTTACAGTCAAAATTGGCATTTCAAGGTCAAAAAATGGTGTACTCTGTATTTAAGTCTCTTCAGCCCGTTGAATCAAAAATTTCATTTTTCAAGTCTCCATACGAAGAAACTTAAATAGGGGCATCTGTCATACCCCATTTTTTGACCTAAATTTCCCATTTTGACTCGTCTTTGAAACCAGAATTTTTTCGTCGTTTCAGACAAAATTTCGGCATAGAGGTTACTCTGAAGTACCTCATTTTGATTCCGAAGGCGACAGTTTTTTATTATTTTATTTTTATTTCAGATTTTATTTATTTATTTCATTTATATTATTATTTAAATTCTCTTTTTCTTTTTTGTTTATTTAATTTCGTATTTTCTTCTTTATTATTTATTCTGTTTTTTTTAATTAATTATTTAGGTCCAATATTCCAATATGTTCTTGTCCTTTGCTCCGCTGTCCCATTTGGGGGCATATTTGTCCAGTCCAAATTTCACCTTAACCCTAAAATTCCTACTATAAATAACAGCAACAGATCAATCATTGAAGGAGCACACATTCCAAGAACAACATATAGAGAATTCGGCAGCCTTCAAAAAAGGATCAAACCCTAAAAAATCTCTTTCTTTTTCAGTACTCATATTCTCAAAAAAAAAAAAAAAATACAACAGTGATACAACAATAATCAACTAAACCAAATCTGCAAAGTTCATAACAGTATCACAATCCAACCAACAAATATTTTCGAAATCAATCATCATAAACCAACAATATCTAGCTCTTTTTTTCGAACCCAAACCACTAACACAATCGCCCAGAACCGAACCAACATTGGATCCACAAACGCGAAGCTTGAACCTAACCGGCTCAACCCTTGTATAAACTGAACCGAACAAAAAGAGGTAGTAAGAGAGGATTTCCCTTTTGTTTTTTTTAGATCTAGTTCGTTTTACAGTTTCTCTTTAAAAATCACTTTTGAAAACGAGAAGATGGAAGAAAAATCACTTTTTATTGCAAATTATTATGCCTTAGAATGTATTTTAGGGACAATGTAAATATAAATGAAAATTGCATTGCATACATATTTATTTATTCCGCTTTTATGCTTTAGAATTTATTTTAGGGACAAATGTAAATATAAATGAGAAACCTTGCATTGCATGCATATTTTTTTATTCCACTTTATGTCAAAACGAAAACACAAAAAAATTGTAGTATAGTTAATTCCAAGGATAAGGGGTTAAAATCTCAAAAATAGTAGTATAGTTTATTCCGCTTTATCACGCTTAACTTTTAGACTTTATTTCAAATAGTTAAAATCTCATAACATTCAAATATTCAAGGCCTACGCTGGGTGTCGAAGAGCAACAAGGAGTAACTGAGGCTACTGAACCTTCACGAACACAACCTCGAGAGCACGGAAAAGGCTGATCCGCACCAGTGTTATCATTCACATGAGATGTCACTTGAACATTATGAGAGCTAGAATTTTGTTCCCTCACTCGTTCCTCCTCCTTCCAATCATCCGAGAGTTTCAACCTCTTACTACCTTCGGCTACCTTGTGAGTTTCAGCCGGTCCCGAACTATCACTATCATGCATGTCTTCCTCATCAAATAGGCAAGCATCCTCATCCAACGAAAAACCTCATTCCTCAATAATCACGAAGTGAATACTAGGTAAATTTTGTACCATTTTTTTTATCGATATTTTTTTAGGGATCCATTTTTTTATCGATGTTAACTGCCACCTACAAATTCAAAATTTACATAAAATCATTAATCATTTGAATGTAAAATTAAATTAATAAAATATTAATAGAAAACACTAAAATACAATCGTGAGACGACAACAGATCCTTCGATATAAAACAAACTGAGAGGCCATAGAGGGCAAAGTACCTTTTTTTTATCATTTGAAGGAGAGGGCAAAGTACATAGTAGTCAATAACAAGTTAACAACACGTTTGGCTTTTTCTATGGGGGAGTATTACATTTTCTTCATATAAAATAAAAAAAAAAATTAATTTGGTGTTTTATTATAGTTGCAATGAATGAATACATGCATACGTAGATGCTATGATGGTCCTTGTTTGAACCCTGAAAATTGAAAGGAAACAAAAATGAAAGTCAAGATCACAAGGAATTAGAGTGCTCTTGTACCTTACCCTAAAAGTTAATGTATTCCGTATGGGATGTCTTTATGTTATCTCTGGAAAAACCCTTTTGTACTGCATATCTTTGAAAGAAATTCTGGTACACACAAAAGTCTATAATATCTCCCTTTTGTTTAAAGTTTGGAGCAACGGTCCCTCAACTTCGTTACATCATATGCTCAAACCAATCTTCTTCATTTTATTCCTCATTTGGTTAGTGTTTTGTCTGGTGATTTTCATATATAGCATCTTAATGTAACTCTTTAACTCTCATTCTAACACTTTAGTTAGGTTTGTTAAAGGTATTTATTTTGTTGTCGATAGAAATTCACACGGTGCCAACCTCTTCCCAATAAAGTGAGGCGCATTGATATTGGAACACCCTCATTTTTCCATCACTTTATCGAATACTTCGGTTTTTCTCTTTCTTCTCATTTCATCACAAGACAAATTTATCACATTACATTATCATTTATTTAATTCTATGTCAAAGAGTTATTTGAGTGTATATGGATGCATGTCCATGCATGCATGAAATATTTTGCTAAAGTGAAAATCAATCTTGCTTTAGGAGATTACTTTCTTTTTGTAGATTTTTGTCTTGAAACTATTCATTATATGGACCCAAATTGTATGTGGTCGATAATCTCTGTGAGTGATGAATTTTTAATTCTACGGCAATTTACATTCATTTAACACCTATGTTCCCTCTATCACTCTCTATCGCATTTCTATTGCATTCATCACAAAAAAATCATTTAAAATTCTTTATTCTCTCTATCTCTCTCCATCACATTCATCACTTCTCTCTTTTTATACCCTCTATCTCTTGGAGTAGAATAGCACTAGGTGTCCAACAAAATATTTCCTTTATTCTAACCACATGATTTTTTCGACGAACAAGCTTGTCTTATTATATACTTTTGCTGCATAGAATCTAAATCCTACATTTCATATATGTGAAGGACAAGGAAATTTTCTAAAAAAAAAAAGACTAAGAAAAAATTCACGAATTTAATTACTTTGAACTTATATAACAAAAAATATTGCATAGGCAATCAATTATGCTTACCATGTACATATTCGTAATTATATTTTGAAATTTAAAAAAACCTGATATTATAACACAAAATTATGATAAAATATGTTTGGACGTTTATTAAATTTATTGGTTGATGATATGGTGCATTTTACATAAAAGGGTTAAATATGTTTTTGATCCCTATAAAATTGGGACCTTTTAAGTTTAGTCCTTACTTAATTTTAATGGTATCTTTAGTCCCTATAAAAGAAATTGCACTCAGAATTAGTCCCTGCTCAATTCAAATTTATTTAATTATGCTTAAACTCTTAAGTTTTTCGAACATTCTTTTGCAGGCATGTTAAGAACATTACTAAAAGTTCCTCCGTATAAAAATCATCGCAAAATTTGATTTTTACTTCCATATTTTTGTTACTTTTATCTTTAACTTTTGTCGTTTTAAAAATTTCAAATTTAATTCATTTCATGTTAAACTTTTACAACATATTTTATTTGAACTGTTATTGGTTTGTAATAATATTTAAGTTTCATGAATAGAAATAAAAACATTGAATCAACGTCCAACTATATATTTAAAAAAAAAAAAAAACAAAGAAAACATGTATATCAAGATAACATAAAAGGTCCATCCTTGAACTCTTTTCTAAAATATGTGTATCAATAGTAGAAGTTTAATCTTCTAACTTTACGTGTAGAGTTCAAATTTTATTAAGGACGATCCTAAAATGACTATTGATGGTGACAAAAATGCAAAAAAGGAGTTTGAATTGTGTTGGTTTTTATCATAAAATCATTTTAAGTGGTTAAAAAAACAAAGCAAGCAAGATAATTGGAGAGAGCGAAGAGAGACAACACAAGCAAATGGTCCTAGTTCACCACACAATTCGAGATTGGTTAAGTCTTGTTGCACTTTCAAGGGATTTTTTGTTATAATCACATAAGATTACAATTACTTAGATACATAAGTTTAAGATTTTCTTGTCCCGCACAAGAGGACTTCTGTAATCAGAGTTTATCAAATAAGTTTGATTGTGTTTACACTTTGTACTCATGGAGCGGTAAACAAAAATTAAAGTTCAAGTAACTTCTGACACTAAGAAATCCTAAAATATAAAGTTTGTAAGAATTTTCTAAGTGTTTGTGAGCAATTGATTTTGACAATGTTTTGCCACTTGTAAATTCTATGAAGTCTCGTAAGTTTTTCAAATTGCTCAGATCTTTATGTGTGTGTGTGTCTGTGTGTGTGTGTGTGTGTATATAAGAGAATAAGAGAGTCGTTGTTTGAAGAAAGCCAGCGCATCAAAAGCGTCCTTGTGAAGCTTTGGTCAGTTTCAAAACTTTGCATTTAATGGATAATATCTTTGAATAGTACTAGAGGGGTCATTTGCTTCATTGAAAATGATTCATTGCATTCTATTTGTCATTGAAGTTCTTTGTTTGTGTTTGCATGTGTTCATAAGAAGACAAACAATACAATTAGAATTTGAAAACGTCGTTTCTTTAGAATAAGACAAAAGTGATGAGCCTCTTTAGAGTGTTGACTACTAACGTGTCCTTCTAAACTTGCTTTCTTTAAAATCTGATTCCATCAATGTCTTCAAGGATCGATAAAACTTCCAATTAGAGTTTTGACTTTTTGTTGACCTTTATTAGATCATCGTCTCTGCCTTCAAAAGTCTTCATAGTTTCTCTTGAGTACCAAAATGATTTTATATGTTTTCGGAACTTGATGTATCAGAACCAAAACTTGACTTTGAAGTGATCAGAATTTAATTTTATGGTCCTGCACACAATAGAGTATTCAATTGTTCTTTCATTCATTGTTATCATTAAAACCTTAGAGACATGGTTCTAAAACCCACTTTGGTTCAACAATTATTAATATTATTTTAATTAATAAAAATTTCTCATTTCTTTAATTTTTTTTCAAAAAAAAACACCCTACGTGTTAAATAAATAAAATCTTGTAAAGTTTTGTAAATAAAAATATTGTTCCATTATTTTTTGTTTTTATTAGAATATATTTATATATGTCTATTTTCATATTATTGATATGCAAGAATATATATATACATACTGCAAGTTCATCATTATATATGCAAGCTAGGGTCTGCTGTATCCCTTTGTGGTAGACATGAAAACAAAGAAATAACAAAGTTACATACTTTAGATCATTTCCTTCCTCTTTAGTCTTTAACCAACAACGCTAAGGTTTCTTGAATGGATGAAACCCCTTTTTTATGCCTTTTGCTTTTACTTGCTCCGTAAACGAAGGTGTCTTTCCCATACCCTTTTATTAAATCTTTGAGCACCAATCAAAGCCACACCTTTGTTTACCTTTTATGAGTGGATTTAACATTCAGCTTTCTTTAGACACAATTGAATGACTTGCACAAAAATAACAATATATATTTATAATTTATTTACATGTCCTAGTTTTTTGGCATATTTAATTATAATGTAGGGATTTCTTTATATACGTTACTAGTAGAGTACTGCTCTTTATCCAAATGGTTTTGCTCATTCCCAAGTGAAATGACCAAAATGCCCATGCGTGAGTTAACTCACACTAGTGCAAATCTCATTCACTCTCAGCATGAGTTAACTCACGCTAGTGTAAATCTCAGCGTGAGTTAACTCAAGCTAGTGTAAATCCTGTGTAAATCTCTGCGTGAGTTAACTCACACAAATTTAACACTAACGTGAGTTAACATGTGTAGGGGCATTTTGGTCATTTTCTTTAAGAATGAGCAAAACCATTTGGCTAAAGAGCAGAACTCTTACTAGTATGAAAGGAAAATAGAGCAACAAATTGTCAGGTTAATCATCTTTGGATGGCAAAACTTATCATCCAAAAAACAACTTTCATGGATTTAGAAGACACAACATTGTTATGTATCATCCTTTGGGCTTTTGTAGAAGATCAATAGTTTTTGGTGTTAGGAAGTCAAAAGTGTCAAAAGCAAATGATATAAAAGTAAGTTGATTATCATAAAAGTACGTTGATTATCAACACTCCCTATTACATTTGTCGTTCTCTATATTAGATTCAACAAAATAAACTACTGCACTAGTCCACAATTTTGCTAGTATCTTAAAACTGTTTAATATATATTTTGAAAATATTTGACAAAATATTTTGTCCAGACTCTACAAAATTCCTGGTTTCGCCACTTCATGAGAACATCTTAGTCAAGAGTGATATTAGTAGTGTAATTATTTTTTACACCGTCAATCATAATCCTCATATTATTATAATCATTTAACTTTAATCATAACCATTTTTAAACTTGTATATATGCATGATTTGTTATAATTTTTTCCGGTGTAAACTTTTAAACTTGTTAATTTATACTTGTTCAAAATCTTGTTAATTTATAACTTAAGTTAAGAACTAATCGTTGTGAACAAATGCAAGTTCAAATCAATGGTACAACAAACTTATGTCAGATTTTATTTATTTTTCGTTCAAATTTCTGATTATTAGGGCATCTTCCTCCCGAATTTAGATGATTAAGCAAATTAAAAAATTATTAATTCATTTTAAAAAAATTGACATTCTTCTTGTAATTCATGCATCGATGGCATCCCTCTTGAAATGTTCAATCATTATCCCTGACATTAACTGATTCTTAGTGGGATGTCTTAAGAATTTATATGCCACCTTTTGTAATGATAGCTTTAAATGCAGATTCAGGAAATGGAGGATTTCTTTCCTGAAAAGACTGGGCAATGTAAAATTGTGGTTATGTCCTCCATATATATAGTCCATATATAGTAGAAATCAATGACATTTAACTGACATGCATAAGCCACATGAGGTGTTGATAAAACCAATCATATGTGTTGTAAATGTTATATGTTCCAACAATATGTTAATTTGAATGTCTTGTCAAAAAAAAAAAAAGTTAATTTGAATGTTAATAATGCCCTGGGAAGAAGGGCGTAAATAGTAGTAATGAATTTCAATATGATAATGCATCTATATTTCTCGATGCAAACATAGTTTACTTGATACATATTAGGGTTAATAGGATGTTACCCCCTGTAATATAGGTGATTTTTGGATTTACATTTTATAAATAAAAATTGATTTATACCCTGTAAAAAAAAATTCTTTAGAATATCTCCCTAATAAGCCATTCAAAAACGAAAAAATTTCTGTAAAAATTTTTTTGGTTTTTTAATGGCCTGTTAAAGGGTTTTTAAGAGAAAAAAAAATTTAACAAGAGGTTAAATAAAAAAACAATATAGGGTGTAAATCTGAAAATGACTTATATTTCGGGAGAATAAAACACTATTAATCCTATATATTACAAAGGTATAATAACAAAAAGAAGTATTTATATTTTTTTTTATGAACTAATGTGGTTAATCATCAAATTGAAATTTGGACCTTCCAAGGATGGAGGCTGGAGAGGATCAACAAGTATAGTCTCAATAAACTTCATTTTATGAACGGTGTCATTACTCATTAGATTCAAGAGAGACACTTTCAAAAAGTGGTATTTATATATGCCTTAAAAAAAATAAGTATCTATATAATCATCATCATATAAAGACGATTTTAAAGTTAACTATCACTTAACTACTTTTTAATTATACTTTATTTTAACAAAATTATCTTCTTTTTTTTTTTTTTGAGAGAGAATCTTTACTAACTCAATTTGTATTTTAATTTAAATAATCTACACAAAAATTATAAGAAATCTAAAAACTAACTATTTGCTGAATATTCTTATGTTATAAATTTGGATGGATATTTTTAGAGTTACAGAAAGAACTTATTTGGGGGGAGATGGGAGGAAGAATAGTCATAAGTACTTCCCCAGCTGTCGCATTTGCATAAACTTTTTTACTTTAAATTACTCTTAGCTTTTTTTCCAAAGTTTAATGTAATTTGCAATGATACTTTTAGCTTTTTTTTTTTCTAATAAAACTAGAATACAAAAAGATAAAAACAAACAAAAACAAAAGTTTGTGGGACAAGAACTAAACCCACAAAGGAAATAAAACAATTCAAATATCTTATATAAGAAATAAATTTCAACAAGATTATTTCTTAATTAGTTGGCTTAGTTCAGATATTATGAGGATTTATGTATTAAGAAACAACCACAATGAAATCATTGTGATTTGTGATTAGCAAATGATTTTGCAATAGTATTTGTATCTTCTATATCTTCACCCTATGCATGTCAAAATTTTCATGTCATGAATAACATTTGCATTGAATTTTGACATGTTGGAGTCTAACACCACTCAAGAATTGCCAAAGGTCTGGGTGAACTAAAGTTTGTTCGATATGCTGATGTTATAAACATGAAACAACCATGTTAGGAATATCTTTAACAATCTGATTATTATTTAATAAATCGCCGGCCTTAAAATCTCCCAAAGGAAGTGAATATATTATCCCTTCCTCATAATGCTCATCCCGATTTGCATCACGATTCTTATTAGTTTTTTCTTTATTTGAGGAACATTAGTGCCAAAACCTTTTATGTTTGTACCTATTTTTTTTACATCTGCCACTGATAAATGTTGAAAGATGATACAAAACTTATAGAGACACACTTGCTCAATAAAGAAGAAGTAGAAACAAGCAAAGCTTCAATTACTTGCGGCACAAGTTACTAGTTTACATAGTAGTTAGAACTTGTAACTAACTTTGATTAGCTGTCAAATAGTTAGTTACTATCTAGTGTAGATTAGTACATGATAGCTTATGGTATAGCTTCTTTTGCAATGCCTATATAAGACTGTTGTATCTTACATTCCAAGTTAATGAAAATAATCATTCACTTTTCAAATTTTGCTCTCTTTTCTTTCTCTCTTTCTCATCAGTTTCATCTTCTCAATATGGTATCATTGAGCCTTACGATCTGAACACGTTTCTTCCGCAAGCTTTTCAAACTCTTCATCAATGGCGCCACGCAACAAAGATGTTGGTCCCTCTTCTCCTTTTGATGATCCTACAGATCATTCCAGTCCCTACTTTGTTCATCCGGTCCTTCTTCCGTCACTATTTCTCCGGTTCTTGACGGATCCAACTATCATTCTTGGGCTTGTTCAATGCGTAGAGCTTTGGGCGGGAAAATGAAATTTGGGTTTGTTGATGGATCAATTTCTCCGATTATTGATGAATTCGATCCTCTTTTTCGTGCTTGGAATCGGTGTAACATGCTTGTTCACTCTTGGATTGTGAATTCG
>Ga0315915_1009802_pt1 | contig 10771 bp, 11 predicted proteins | sample MpolbnodulesMG_FD_207738 | JGI IMG/M metagenome (GOLD analysis project Ga0315915, IMG submission 207738) | Medicago polymorpha root nodule microbial communities from Los Angeles, California, United States - branched nodules | ecosystem: Host-associated > Plants > Roots > Nodule | place: USA... | reverse complement strand
CGAATATAATAAACGGACATAACATGGATACAATTTGAACATAAAAGAGTTATAATTTTGCCATTTATATAAACATAAAATGGCCATTAAGGACGAAAAACAAAATAAAAATATTTGTGAGGATGAAAACATTCAGTTTAATTTTTTAGGGACTAAAATTAAAATTCGCTATATTTATAAGGACGAAAAACTTATTTAACCCAAAAAATAATTAGAAATTCTCACAATCATATAACTGGCACATAACAAGAGGATCTACATTACAAAATACACAATCATAAAATTTAGTTCGGTGAATACATTTTTTTTTTAATTTTTTTTTACTATTGCCATTTAGTATTCACATTAGGTGTTTCATTTGAGTTTTACACGTTATTAAAAAAATGATTAACAGTGTTGATTTTGATAGTAAAATATACATCATTTAATAAGACACTCTTATTAATTATAGTTTCTGGAGTACCTAAATAATTAAAATGCAATAAATAAAGATATGTTAGTAAAAAAACAATGAATGTTATATTGAAGTTATAAAAATACAAATAATTTGAGATAAACAAAAGTAAAATAAAATAAAAAGATATCTAATATGAGACGGAGGGAACATAACATTCACTTAATCACAAGAAGTGCACATGGTTTTAAAAATAATAATAATAATATAATATTGACATTTTCCTTAAAAAAAATTATAAAATTGTCATTTGACATGATACACGGTTGGGTTTGCATTGAAAATAAGTCATAATATGCTTTCAAAAAAAAGAAGAAGTCATAATATGCTTTGATTTGTCGCTTTCCTCTTTGTATCAAGCATTATCCTTTAAAGAGGGATGGTAATTGAACACAAACTCAATGGGTATCCGCAAAAAAACTTATGGTGGGTAGGTAAATACCCGCATTGTTGGGTATGGGCATGGACACATGTAATTGTCCGTAAATTTGAACGGGTATGGGTGCGGGTACGAGCACTCTAATGTCCACCCCGCCTCATGCCCGCACATTATATAGACTATACCAATAATTTTATTTATATTAAATTTAGTTAATTAATCCTAAGTTTGTGATATTTATTATAATATGCACTTGTTTTTTATATTTTAGATGCTTTTCATTTGGCTAAATAATATGATGCATAATATTTTATATGTTGATTTATCAGATTTCATATCATATTTTAACTATGTTGTGATTTTTTTTGTTGTGAAAGTGTGGGTAATGGGTGCGGGTACAGACACTTATAAAGTATGGGGACAGACACCAAACTGATTGTCCACGAGAGTATGGGCTCGGGTATGAGGATTTTCTTAAAACGCAGGTATGAGGATGGACATTATGGTACACTGCCTCATTGCCATCCCAACTTCAAAGTAATAAAAAAAAAAAAACATTATCCTTCAAATATTACACACATACGTATATTTAATAAAAAAATCTTAATATATTTAAAAATAATAAAGATTAATAATTAATTACTACAAATGTTAATGAGATGGTTGAATGCTAATAAGATTTTTTCTTTTGACCAAATAATTTTTTTAGGAAATTTAAATAAAATCTTAAAGATTCTACTATATATAGCTTTTTCTTTTCCTTTTCATATCATGACTAGACATTTCAGTATCGTAATTGTATGGTCCTACTCAGAAGGACACATAAAGTTTACTACTATATCAAAAACACTATACTCATTTAAAATCACTGACACCACATAACTGAACAGATTCAGTAATCTTAAATTTGTTGTGTCATCCATTTCACTTTATATAAATAATAAGAGTAAAGACACAATATATTGTTGTCATAAAAGTTTGTACTACTCACAAGTCACAAGAATACAAAACAAAAATAATATCTTTGTGATTGTAAAAAGAGTAATGGAAGATTCTCATCCTCTATTGAGAGGAGGTAGAAGAAAAGAGAAAGGTTACAGCCATGGATTTTCAACCTCTCAGATGCATGTATTGGCTTCCATATGTGACACCCTTTTCCCTTCCATTCCATCAAACAAACAAGTCTCACAAGATGAAAGCCTCTCATCCTTCTATTCAACTTCTGGTTCTCAGTTCCCATTTCCTGATGAGGTTCTTTTTCACAAATTTTATCTATCTATCATATAAGTGGTAATATTGAATACAAATTGTATACCTACCTGTAGCATCCACCATTTCTGACAGGTATTCAACACGTGTCCGGTGTTTCGTGTACTGATACATGACACCGACACATGTGATTACATTCAATTTTTCAAAAAAATTCTGGTATCAATATGTTAGTTTCATGTGTCTGTATCAGTATTTCATAGTAGTACACTGTAAATTCTAATCTTTCATACCATTAAAAAAAAGCCTAATCTTTCACTGATATTTTGATGTCGGTGTCTATGGTCCGTGTCTGTATCAGTGTTTTATAGTTGTAAATGTAAATTCTAATCTTTCATTGATATTTGAAAGGAACTGAAACTGCTATGCAGTCGGAGCCGTCGGGACAATTTGCCGAAATTCGATGCCAAATATCATGTTTTGCTTTTTCGTACCTTTGTTCTTTTGAACATAAATAAAGTCTTCGTTTAATGACACGTGTCAGAATTTCACACTATTTCTGTCTTTTTTTTTTCTAGATCATCTTGCAAGAGCATGTGAATTTTACTAGTTTAATTCAATAATATTTGCTTTGAAAATGCTAGAAATTTATCAATTCAATTCTTTTTTTTCCATATAAATGTTAGGCTGCAGAGCTATTGTTGTTGTTCAAGAAGAGTGCACCAGAAGCAACACCATTGGTGAGGTGGATTCTATGGATTCTGTCATTCAAATTAGGGACACTTTTTCTTTGTGGAACTCTTTGCTTGCATTGGAAGTGGCCTTTTGTTCTCAAATTCTCTGAGATTTCTTTGGAAAAGAGAGAAGAAATTCTCAAGAAATGGTCAAAAGAAAACAAATGGATACCTCTTAGGGCGGTGTTTGTGTTGATCAAAATTGTTTTCTTCTATACTTTGTTCTCAAGGGTAATGTTTTTCATCCATTTTATCATTTTAGTAATGCTCATATGGTATTTGTTAGTTTGATTCTGAGATATAAAAATGCTAGTTAGCAAAACATTATGTCACGCATTTTAGGTTATTCAATGAGTTTCACTTTCATGTGCAAAATGTGTCCAAAAAAAGTGTATTAATAGCATTATTCGCATGAGATATATTCGAAAATCGAAACACAGTTCCCATTTTGGTTTAACCATGAAACAGGTAAACATGTGAAAGTGTCTTGTTATATGATCTACAAAATTGGTCATTTAATGAAATGGTAGATAGAAACTAGCCGAACCGTTATAAAGCTGATGAAAATCAATCAAACTATTTTGAATCATTTTTAATAAAAACATTGGGCATAACACTTTTCCCTAACTGCTGCAGACAGATGTAAATGGCCATAATCCAATGTGGAGGGCAATAGGGTACAAGGTGGACACTAGAGAAAAGTTGAAACTAAAGAAGAGGCCTCTCCAGGAAGGACTAATAGAGACAACTTACGAAACCAATTCTACATTAATCCAATCCCTGAGTGAAAAAGGCCTAGAAGTCACTGAAGATGAAGAGCAGAACGTGTACAAGATCAAATGCGATGTTGTTATTGTTGGTTCCGGTAGCGGCGGAGGAGTTGCAGCTGCAATTCTTGCAAACTCAGGTCATAAAGTGATCATCCTAGAAAAAGGAGAGTATTTTGTTTCTCAAGATTATTCTTCCTTGGAAAGTTCAGCGATGAACAAGCTCTATGAATCAGGTGGAATCATGCCAACTCTTGACGGTAAAATGATGATCTTAGCTGGCTCAACAGTCGGTGGAGGTTCAGCTATAAACTGGGCTGCTTGTGTTAGAACACCTGACTCTGTTAAGAAGGAATGGTCCGAAAAATATAAACTACCGCTTTTCACAAGTTCTGATTACCAATCTGCTATGGACTCGGTATGCAGAAGGATTGGTGTGACAGATAAATGCAACAAGCAAAGCTTTCAAAATCAAGTTCTTCGGAAAGGGTGTGAGAAAATCGGTTTAAAAGTCGAGTCAGTTGCAGTGAATGCTTCAGAAGATCATTATTGCGGTTCGTGCTGTTATGGTTGCAGAACCGGAGATAAAAAGGGTACTGACTCAACTTGGTTGGTTGATGCTGTCGAAAACGGCGCAGTTATCCTCACTGGATGTAGAGCTGAGAAATTCATAATAGAAGATGGAAATAATGGAACAAAGAGAAAGAATTGCTCAGGAGTGATTGCTGCAACAAGTTGGAGGAGTAAGATTACAAAGAAACTCCAAATAGAATCCAAAGTAACTATTTCATCATGTGGATCATTACTTACACCTCCTCTAATGATTTCTAGTGGACTACAAAATCGAAACATTGGAAGGAATCTTCATCTCCATCCAGTTCAATTTGCTTGGGGCTATTTCCCTGAAAACATGACAAACTTAAATGGTAATAACCATGAAGGAGGAATCATAACTTCTATACACAAAGTACTTGCTGAGAACTCCACGCCAAAAATCATTATAGAAGCACCTGCTTTAGGACCTGGATCATTTTCAGTATTAGTTCCATGGATCTCAGGTCTCGATATGAAAGACAGAATGGCGAAATATGCAAGAACTGCTAACCTTTTTGCATTGGTTAGAGACATAGGATCAGGAGAAGTAAGAAGTGAAGGAAGAATTTCTTATAGACTTGATCAAATGGACAGAGAAAATCTTAGAATTGGATTAAGGATGTCTTTAAGGATTTTGGTTGCGGCGGGAGCTGTTGAGGTTGGAACTTATAGGAGTGATGGACAAAAACTCAAATGTGAAGGGATCGCAGAAGAAGAATTGGAGGAGTTTCTTGATACTGTCACGGTTGTCGGGGGACCACGGTCCAGAAGTGAACTTTGGACAATGTTTAGTTCTGCACATCAAATGGGAAGTTGTAGAATGGGTAAGAATGAAGAAGAGGGTGCAGTTGATGAGAATGGAGAAAGTTGGGAAGCAAAAGGGTTGTATGTCTGTGATGGAAGTGTTTTGCCTAGTGCAGTTGGTGTTAACCCTATGGTAACCATTCAATCTACAACATACTGTATTGCCAGTAAAATTGCAGAATTACTTCAGAAAAAATAGATAGAGATTGATGAATAATAATGAAGTTTGTATTATTTCAATAAAAGAATTTCATTGAAAATGTACATGTACTTTTCGTTTTTTTACATGTTGTAACTAGTTTTGTTGGTGTTAACAAAATAAAGTTTCATGTAAATGTGTCTAAGTATATTATGTCGGACTAACTAACAATGAAATTTAGATCCTGTCATATCTAAATCCAATCGGAGGGGTGATTCTATTGCTGATCTCAACCCTTAATATTTACGTCCAATTTAATATCGATTTTACCAATTGAGATAGGTTTTAAAGTCACTAATACAAAAAACACTTATTGACACAAGGATTTTAATGGGTTGACATCCACATGACTTAAAAAGCGGGCCAGATGGAAGATTTTTAGCGTCCATATATATTAAGTTGTTTAACTCCACTTAAAAAGTATTTTATGTATATTAAAGTTAAAATAAAATATAAAAAAATCCACAGAAACCATATACAAATCGCTCGCTCCACCCAAGATTGTCAAAATTGGGACTTTACTTCAAGTCGAAAGGGAATAGCAAAACCGGGATTCGTAAAATCGCAATCAAAATTGTAGAATTTTACTCAAGGACTTTTGTAGAATCGATATAAGAAATCTTAAAATCGCAATCAAAATCGATGGATTTTACCTACTAAAAAAGTTACTAAATTTATTCAAAAAAAAATAATACTAAATATATGTTACAAATGATATATAGTTATAAATGACTTAGTTTATAAGATATATTAAAATCGCAATCATGATCGAAGAATTTTGCCTATTTTGAGATTTAAGTAGTTGAAGGTGAAGAAAGTCACACAAAATTTTAGGACAAGAATTGCTCCACCTTGTTCCTTCTCCGCGTGTCTGCTCTTGTGTCCTCTGAGAAACACAAATAGCTCCACCTTCTCTTTCTCACGAACAAATCAAATCGCCACCTGATTATTATGTATGAATCTTGTCGCAACAATAAAGAAACCCAGTCGGCAGCCAGTGACTCTCTCTTCTTCAAACTCGACTCGGTATCTCACTCACTCTAAGTCAAGGTAAGACAATTGATTCTCTGATTGAAACATTCCTTCTCCAATTGCTTGCTTGTTAATGACTTAGGGATTGAGAACTGTTAATGGCTTTTTTGCTTCAATTGAATTGAAATATGACATAATTCATGGCTTAATGATCTTGCTACTGCCAATGCCATATGTATAAACAACTTAATTAAGTGTGCTTATATTTTATTTTTTTAAGAATCCTATATCAAGTTTTTATTCATAAGCTTTGGAAAAAATAACGAATTGCCACCAAAGAAAAAAAAATCATATTTTCTTCACTATAGCCTAATTAGGTGCGATGATTCATATGAGAAAACCCACGTAAATAGTAGGTGCAACAGCTGGACCTTCTTCCACCACAATGAGCTTTTGTCCCTTCTCACAGTGACCCTTTGCTCCACTAATGAAGTAAAATGGTCCAGGTCGGTCTAGCTTCACCTTAGTGTTCCCATCATTGTACTGTTCAACGGGGTTTGAGCTGTTGCAATTGGCATAATCTTCTTTGTTTACTTGCAAAACTGAGTCTTTCCCACCATCATATTTCCAGACAAGATGATTGCCGACTTTGAAAGAGACTTTTCTGCCTGCCCATTGGTTGAGTTGAGTGAGTCTGCTTCAGAAGATGGAACCTTAGCTGCAGAGAAACCAAAGATAAGGAGGAACAAGCAGAAGCAGTTCTTGAGAATGCAGCCATGGTGCTTTTTTCTGATCAAGATTTTTTACTTTACATTCAAAATAATAAATTAGAATTAACTCAATTAACCACTTTTCAGTTAAGTGCTTATATAAAAGCTATTTCAGTTAACATTTCTACTTATTTTGCAAACGCCAACATTTACATAATTGTCTTTTGAATACTGAAATATCGAGTTAAGCTTGTTTTAAGCAACCTTGGTGGTTGAAATATTTCAACAAAAATCTACGTAATGATGTGATTGTATGACAGTTAATATCTCTTAAACCCAGTATATATATGTTTGTATTGGTGTTCACACAGATATCATGCAGGCGCACAAAGAGATCCATCATCAAGGAGCATATTTGATATTTCTCTAGGTTAGTAATTTGCAGAATTCAGAATTGTACAGCATAATGCATTATATTAATATAATACATCAATAAGTTTAACCTTTTGTTAAGCAATACTTGACATGTTATTATAGGATGTACACACGATGGTTCTTTGCAAATATAACAGGTCTTTGTAATATCTAATCATGATTAAGAGATACTTGGACTTTCAAATGTTGCCTATATCTTATAATTGTGATTGTGTTTCTCAAGTAATTTTGATCCTTATAATGACCTTGAAATATTAGAATGCTTTTTTATTAGTAGATGCTTTTCTTTAGTCAAAACAAAACTATAGCTTAACATGGTTACGAGAGGCGAAGTCAGACATCTAATAGAGCACCTAACTATTCTAATGTGCATGTTCATTTTATCTGTTGTAGTGCTGGTGAGTTGGTTGTTATTATAGCTAATGGAAGGGTTATTCATTTTTTTGAAAATATTTTTGTTGATATTGGTAGCTTGTATAAAACCCTAGATTTCTCTTCAAATATTTTTTCATTAGTTCTTAGTTTTTACTTAGAAATTTATTTTTTGACATTTTTTTGTAATCGTTAAATATTATGATGATAATGATGATGATTATGGTTGTCATATTGCATGCAGCATAGAGAAGCATGAGTACCAAAACGATGCATCCACCACCTCGTCGTGTCCCGCAGGCTAGCACCTCTTCCACTAACAATAATAACAACTCTAAGCACAAGGAAATGGATCATGACGGTTTCAAAAGGCCTATCACTACCCCTACAACTCCAAATACCAAATTGTTCAAGTCAGATAAGCATATAGTTGGGCCAAAATCGACCCATGGAGACTCAAAGCCAAAGATATGCAACAACAATAACAACAAAGGCTCAAATCCGAGCTCGAACAATACATTGTTCGCGGGCTACATGGCTCATGAATTCCTTACGAAAGGAACTCTGTTGGGACAACAAATGAGCCCGATGTCAAGCTCGAGAAAGGAACCACTTCAGCAGAAATACAATAGGTATGTCGAGGTAACACACTTGTTGAAGTCAAATGGCACCCATTTTCGTGATATTGTGAACCCGATCCAACTGGGTCGGGAGTTAAGGTTAACCTAGATTCTCAAAGAACTGCCATGAGCCATCCCTTGGATACAACTCTTTTGTGGCATCATCTCAGAGAAAACGAATGTAACAAGTGAACAAAATAAAATCTGTTTTTATTTATGTATTTTTTTTTCTTCTTCTTTCTCTTCCCATCTATCTCAATAGTCAATACTATTTGTGGCTCGGCTTATGTCATGCCATACAGGGGCAACCATGCATGATGCATGCGTGTGCTTGTTTATATCTTAATTAATCTAGCCCATGGTGTATGATGTATCCATTGACATGCCGTTTGTAGTCCTTTTATTCGTGTATTCCCATTTTCCTTGTTGCTTTTCTTTTTGATGTAAGGTTTTCTTTTCTTGTGTCATAGATTATTATTATTATTAACAAATTTGAAGATATATTTGATCTCTAAAAAATGAAAAAGTATCAATATGGTAATTAAATGTTACATCAAATTAAGCACTACTCTATTTTTTTTAGCATCAGTTTGGATTTTATATTATATTTAGAGAAAAGAGAACACACAACGATGTCAGTGGAAACTAATTTTACAGTGATGTCTAATAATAACCGACATCCTTCCTTTAAAAAAAAACCATGTCAGTGGAAACTAATTTTATAGTGATGTCTAATAATTTTTTTTTGAGGGAATAGTGATGTCTAATAGTAAGTGTTCGATAATTAATTATTTAGAAAAAAAACAATTATGATATAGACTTACAATTACTTTTTGACAAAAGACTAATTTAACCGTGATGTCTAATATAATGTAATTTTATTGGATGACAATGTAAAAGTATTTTCCTCTCAAAAAAAAAAATGTAAAAGTATTTTATACATTTAAACAAGTGACACCATTAATGTATGATACCAATTTCATAATTCTCTCACACCAAATAATGAATGAATCCTCCTAATATAATAACTACTACGGTGACTATATCTTCTTATGAGTAGTATTAACGGTGACTATATCTTCTTATCAGTAGTATTAAGTGACTATATTTTCTTAGAGTTTTGTTAACAAGTGTTCTAGAACATTTTTTAAGTATTTTAAAATAAGTAATTATTCTTTATAAAAGTCAAATATTTTGGTTTACAATATATTTAAACACATTTTTATAAATAGTTTACTATTTATGATTCTTAAAGAGTGTTCTGAAGGCACTCGTTAACATTTCTCATTTTATTAGCGGTAGTACTATTATTTTGTTACATTAAAAAAATAAAGATATTTCCTAAAGAACTCTCACGGTAACTCCTGTGATACTAGTTCAAAAATTTAAGTGGAAGAAATTAAGTAAAAAATGTGAAGTTAGCATGACACTCTATGCAAATGCACTGGTCTTTTTGTTTTATCCATATGTCCTTATTTTATTTTTCTAAAGCATCTCTAAAATGAAAGGATTATGGATGGTTTCAAAAGTATGTCTGGTCATATAAAATGACTATTGTATCATCTGACTTGTATTTGTTGATGTTTTCAAATTCATAAATGAGACAATGAAATTTAAATTAAGGCTTACTTCATCCGTTACAAAATATAAAGAAAGTGAGTAAAAAATATATGTATATAAATCAAATTTGAAACAAAATACATTAATTTTGTTAATGAGTAATGTATAATATTCAAACAAACTCTCACTATTAAACCAATTCTAGTGGCTTTACTTCATTTTATATATACCAACCAACAGCAATAATAGTGATCTCACATTTAAAACCTGCACTGCACGGTTTGTATTAATTAAAGAGGTTTGTAAAAGGAGGGATTTCCACGTGAAGGAAACCCCTTTATTATATGCGTGCCAGCCTGACATTCCATCTCAATTATGCGTACAGATCATGCTCTATTTTTGTTTTATATATAAGTCTAATATTGCAAATTCTGTAACCAAGTAGGATCATAATGAATGTATGAAGGTGTAATTCATTTTTCTTAAAAAATGAATTAGATTAGAGATGGTACCGGTAGATAGAATGTAGTTAATACCACGTGGCAAGCATTAACACTCGTGGCTTTAAAATGGGACCCACCGCGAAACAAAACGAACTTTCCTTCCGTTCCGTTCCATTCCATGCCATTGATCTCACTTTTTCTTTGGGAAATAAAACTCATCATCTTCTCTCTTACGCTTTCCTTTTCCAGTTCCATTCAGACATAACTACGCAAATAAAGCTATAAAGCTATTTATTTACAGAAATACATGAATAAAGTTATTATTATTACTTCAAAAAGAAACAAAATTATAAAAGGAAAAAGATTAACAAACCAAAAAAAAAAGCTTTGATTGATTCTCAAATTCAGCAATGGAATTCTTCACTGTTTTTATCCTCTGCTTTTCCTTTTCTTTCTCTAATATTCAAAGGTGACTATTCGTTATTTACTCTCTCTCTCTTTTTTATTTCAATTCTTCAT
>Ga0315915_1009800_pt1 | contig 10772 bp, 6 predicted proteins | sample MpolbnodulesMG_FD_207738 | JGI IMG/M metagenome (GOLD analysis project Ga0315915, IMG submission 207738) | Medicago polymorpha root nodule microbial communities from Los Angeles, California, United States - branched nodules | ecosystem: Host-associated > Plants > Roots > Nodule | place: USA... | reverse complement strand
AAGCTAAGGAGGTTGTGTCGTTTGATTGTGGGAGTGCAGCTGGGGTGGTTAGAGCTGACGATGTTATGAATGATATTGCGATTGCTTCAAATTTTCTAACCTAGTGGTGACGACATAAATAGTGATTGTACCAAATTTTCTAACCTTTGCAACTTTGCTTCAAATTCTCTTCCTTCTTGCTGCATTTCTTGTTCCACTTGTCGCTTATGTTTGACCATTTCTTCCGCACCCTATTTTTTCATCGCTTCATCCATTTCTTCATGTTGACTCTTCCAAAGTCGCCTTATCTCTTCAAAATTAGGCATATGAGATTGAGAGGGGTTATTCGAAGAAGAAGAGATAGATCAATCAACATATCTAGAATGACTTCTTTTACCTTTAACATTCATCGCCGTGTTAAGTATGGTATCAAAGACACTTTTCTCAATGTGCATAACATTGAGATCGTGCCTCAAGAGGTTATCTTTCTAATAAGCCAAATCCCAATTTATTTTTTATTTTTTTTATCCAATTGTGCGACCATCTATAACCTTGTGGTTTCAGAACAATATGAGATACAACTTGTACCTTTGACAAATCTTTAACCCTCTCCCATACCTGTTCCGATGTCAGCCTTACGGGGCAGTACACGAGTCTCACGATTCCTCTTGACAAATGCAATTTTTTCTCTATATTTATAGAAAAAATCACACATGGGACAGTCTCGGCTATGTAATTCTAATCACCAAAAATCAAATTCTAATCACCTTTCTCTAAGAAGTTGAAAAAACCTAATTTTAAGATACAATCTCCACAAACAAATTATCAATTTTGTCAATAACCCTAAACCCTAACATAATAAAAAGACAATGAAGGGAAGCTTTTGCACGCTCTGTCGAGCTAAGACCAATGTTGAGCAAATATACATTATTTGCGGTATCCGTAAAGTGTTGAGTAGCAGGAGAGGGACATCCCCACGCGCTACTATACTTAGAAATATACATGTCCCTCTAAACATAGAATCATTCAAAAATACTCGATTTGGCGACATTATTAAAATACCTATTCAATGTGCAACTAGTCATAAAGCTTGGACATATTGTCTCTGATTCCAGTTTTCTATTGGTTAAGCACATGTGAACAGTGAACAAGGTTTCATTCACCAATAAGATTCGATCTTACCTGAATTCTTAAGATTGCACTTTTATTAAATTAATGTGTAATGCTTGATTAATTATTGTAATTTAGTGCCCCCATTATGGAGCTTAGCCAGGTGTCAATGATCAGGAAATCATATGTGTACGGGGTCCAAGTAAGATAGACTTTTTCCTCAACGTTCAAAAAATACTTTATTTGATCAATTATTCCAACTTTGGAAAATTGCTTCTTTTACTGGCCATTGTGCCATGCCAATTGATAATCACTTCTTTTTAGTTTGTTACTTATGGAAGTACATATGGCAGCATGTACAGTAATCAGTGAAGCACGTGAAACTTCATCATAATATATTCTCATTTTCATGTAATTTGTACACTAAGTGTGTATTTGATTCATCGATGATAAAAATTAGTTTGAAAGAATTAATTTTATAAATTCATGTATACGTTCATGTAAATTTAAGATGAGAGTATATTATGATTTGAAGATAAAATGTTTTATACGTGGATGTAAACATGAGTTCAACAATATATTTGAGTCTAAGTGTTTGATTTAAATAATATGAGTAAGAATTGATTGTTAAGACATATAACTGATTTTAACATGTTAGATTGCTCTTTAATAAAATTAATTTTTCTTCCGAAATTGATTCTATGTTAAAGTTAAAATTTAGAGTTTTAAATTTTAGAATTGATTTTTACATTCAAATTCATTGTTCAACTCACTTTTCCATGAATGTATCCAATTTGCACATTGCAGAACTAAACATAACTATAAATCAATTATAAAAATAAAAACTTCAAGTACTTAGAATCACTCTTACATCTGGAATCAATCTTAACTCCTCTATAAATGATTTTAGTTAAAAGTGAGTCGATCTATAACTTTGAGTATTAAAATCACATTTTGAGTCAAAAGATGCAAATCATAGCGTATGTTTGATTTTAATTTTAGAGGGGTGAAAATTAATTTTAGAGATGTATAATTGATTTTGACATCTTTAGATGTGTTAAAGTAAATTTGAATTTACTTGTAAAATTGATTCCACATGAATTTTAATTTATTGTTTTTGACTTATACAACTGATTTTAGTCTTGAATTTAATGGTTAATCCACTTTTGATTAGAATCAATTTTACAAAATCAAATCATTCAAGATCAGATATTACAATCAATTATACATCTGTAGAATCAATTTTATCTCATCCAAAAGTAGAATCAAATATATAATAAGTGCATTTATATATATATATATAATAGTGGTTGAATATGTTAATCAATTATAATAATTTATACAAAATTTAAAGGCAATATATATATATTGCCTTTAAATTTATAGTGGTTGAATATGTTAATCAATTATAATAATTTATACAAAATTTGAAGGCAGACAACAAGTTGCGTCACTAATCCTTTTTAGATGTTAAAATCAATCCTCTTAAATACAACATTCATAGATCTAGGAGACATAACATTGTTATGCATGACCTTTTGAACTCTTTGTAGGAGGTCAACAGTCTATGGTGCTAGGATGCAAAAAGTGTCAGACGCAAATGATATAAAAGCATGTTGATAATAAGAATACACTTTCTCATGTTTAACCATTTTGCTTGAAATGAATTTAAGTGTTACTCTTAGTGGCGGAGTTAGAAAAAATAGTTTGGGTGAGCTGCTAAAATAAACTATAAACAACAATATGTAAACATAAAATCAAAGTAGTAATAAGCATTAAACATGAAGTTGAAATTACAAAGTTTAACTAAAAAGTTCGGGTGAATACTTTAAAAAAAAATTACATATTTTACTGCTGTTATAATTTATGATTTTTTTATAATATAATTCTTAATTGGAGGAGTTTTTAGTTGACAAGACAATATGAAAGAGATTCGAGACCCTAAAGAATTAGAAGGTATGTAAACCTTTGTTAACTAGTCAAGTATAAGCATGAAAAAAAAATCACATATGTCACTTTTGAAACCACAGAAAACCCAAACTGTTGATAAATTGTTTAAAACTTCGCAAAATAGACCTATCATTTTTGATTTTTTAATTTTCCAGGTGGGCCACTACACCAATTAGTGAGGATTTGGATTTGCCGAACGTTAAAATCGTAGCAAAATTGTTTAAAATCTCACAAAATAGATTTATCGTCGTTAATTTTTTAATTTTTCTGGGCCCACCCCAGTCCATGAAGGACTCCGCCCCTAATGCTTGTCCTACAATAAACCCCCTTTGCTCTTTTTCCTTGTATTACCAAAAAAAAGTGGCTTGTTTTTATTTTTATTTTATTTTTTTATAGCCATTCTATGTTTTGGGAGAGGATATAGAAAGAAAAAACATAATATGTACATCAATTACAGTTTGATGAATATTTTTTTGTCTTTATAAAAAAGCTTGATGATTTTTTATTTGGCTGTTTTAATAAAAAAAGTTGTTGACGTTAAACTTCCTCAAGTTGAGCATTATAAAAAGAAGAACAAAATATACTAAAACAATAGAAGGGCAAACATTTTAAATTTTAAAGAAATAAATTCACTTTAGCAGTAATTACATTGGATCCATTACATTCAAGATCTCTTTATCTCTTGAATTAACTTATGTGAACGATAGTAACTGTCCATGGAGACGTTTTCAATAGTTTAAGATGTTTGTGAGCAATTGTTAAATGACCAATGAACATTCTCCAAGTTGGGAGGTCTACAAATAACTTGGGTATTTTGTTGGCTCGTGTTAGTTTGTCTGCGGAGCTTAATATAATTTATATGTATTTTTTAAAACATTAAAATAATTTCTCAATTCACCTCCTATACGCCAAAACCAACAAATTTATGACCCATTGTAACTATGGGATAATACTTGGGTAACATTGTGGTTGGTGACATTGACCAACCACAACGTTACAAGTGTACAAAGAAACAAAAAAATATTATGAAAGAGAAAGAAGATAGACACTTGTGACATTGTGGTTGGCCAATGTCACAATGTCACCAACCACAATGTCACCCAAGTACTACCCGTAACCATGTGGTGTGGAAGGTCGCATTTACTTGGTCACACTATCAATAATTCTTCCATCTCATTAGTTTTTCTCATTCTCATTCATTGAAAACACCATCTTTTATTAATCTCTTATTCATCGGCATACAATATTTGAATCAAGCAAAATCTCTCAAAGTTATGGACAAATTAAGTGATGGCCAAAAACATATAGACAAACGTGCTGAAGATTAGGTTTGTTTTGTTCACTTAGGACAAACTTTCTCGTTATTTTCACCTTTGTTTCACAAAGTCCTATTTTGGTCAATGTATGACATACTCCCTCCGTTGTCAATTATAAACGAATTTAACTTTTTAAATTCGTTCAATTAATGATGTATGTAGTTCATATTATCATATATGTAATGAACTAATTGTACTATCAACAAGTAGTTAATTTTATTAGTTGATAAAATCTATGAACATTTTGTTTAGTTTGGTCAGGCTATTTATAATTTATCACTCGAATTAGCTGTACTTCATTGTAAATATCATCCTTTATTTATCTGTTAAAATTACCTTGTTTGCAATTGCAACCAATGTTAGGAAAAGGGCCTAACATCAGACCAATTGTTAGTACTAGTTGGCAACTGATTTTACTCCGCCAGTTTTTTTGTGCTAAAGACAAATGATCCGGCCAGTTCAACTAGTGGATCTATTTTTAAGTGTGCTTAGGGGATTTGGGTTAACTTGTTCTCCAGTTAAGATTATCCAAATCAATTCAACCCATATTTTGTCCAAACACGTTCAAGTTTTGGTTCAACTCAATCAAATTTAAAGTGGTTTGATTTAAAGTTGTGAATCTGACCCGTTCAAACTATTACAGTTATTATTATTATTTTTGTTTTTTTTATTAATGTAGTTTAAATTTTGTATATGTTCATGAAGAAGTGTTTCAATCTGTTCAAGTTTTAAAATTCAAATTCGAAAAATTTAGTGTTAGTGTTAAAACTTTCATGAAATATAATGTCATTTAATTATATAATATATCTGTTTTTTTTTAAAAAAATATGTCTAATTACTCATTGATCAAACTCGAACTAAATTTTCCATCACATGATCGGGTTGATTCAAGTTTAAAAGAATAAAATATGGATTTTCGTCGCAACCCTAGCCGACGAAATATGATAGGGTCAGGTAATGAATTTGAAAAAAATCAACCCACAACTTTTTTAAATTTTAATTACCTTTACATTCAAATGAAATAAGTGGTGATAAGAAGGATACCGTGTCTTCAAAGTGATTACACACACTAAACACAAAAAAGAAATATTGCATGTTTAGTCTCACGGCCAAATACCATAATATCATTTTAAGTTAGCATTCCATATAGGGATTACTATAATTTGTTCCCACTAGTTTTTTAATTGGTCTAAATTAACAAACTAAATATTTAACAATTTGTAGTTTTAAGTTACTAATTTACTTCCTAAAAAAAAAATAAAACTTACTAATTTACCGCAACTCAAAATTTAGGATCCGTCTAATACAGACATAAAATAAAGAGTTCAAAGATGAACCTCACCATTTTATATATCACCAAAGTTCAAACAATGTAATTTTTTGGCATTAAAAAAGAAATATATCATATTGGTAATTATTTTCCGAAAACATCCTTAAGAATATCGAAACACAAAAGCCTATTTATAGGGATTAATCCCTTTGCTCTATGCATACACAACATAATACCATGGCCAATTCCATACCAAAACTCCTTGCAACACAAAACCTCTTCTCTGTTTCCCTTTCAATCTTTTTCTTTTTCCTTTTGTTAATCAACAATGTCAAGTCGGACTCATTTTCTTTCAACTTCCCCAAATTCGACACCGATGCCAAAAACATTGTCATCGACGGTGATGCCAAAACAACAGGTGGAGTACTACAATTGACTAAAAAGGACCAATTTGGCAATCCATCTCCACACAGTGTTGGCTTCTCCGCATTCTTCGGAGCTATTCAACTCTCCGACAAACAAAGTGGTAAAGTCGCTGACTTTGCCACCGAGTTTTCCTTTGTTGTGAATCCAAAGGGTTCACAACTTCACGGAGATGGTTTCGCATTCTATATAGCATCATTAGATTATGATTTTCCCGAAAATTCATCGGATGGTGGATTCCTTGGACTTTTTGATAAAGAAACCGCCTTCAATACCTCCAAAAACTCAATCGTTGCCGTCGAGTTTGATAGTTTTACAAATGAATGGGACCCTCTCTTCCCAGAGAACTCACCTCATATAGGAATTGACATCAACACGATCGAGTCTTCGATCGCTGTTCCATGGCCAATCGATCGTCAACCTCAAGGAACGATAGGAAAGGCTCGCATAAGTTATAATACTGGCTCAAAAGATTTGAGTGTGTTTGTAACTTATCCAAATAGTCCCGCCAAAGTTGATGTTATTGTGTCTTATCCTATTGATTTTGCTTCTGTTCTGTCGGAAAGGGTATATGTTGGTTTCTCAGGTGCCACCGGTCAAGTTGCGGAAACACATGATATTCTTTCTTGGTCCTTTGTTTCAAACTTGTAGAGAGCATTGCATAATGGTGATGAAAAATTAATTGCATGTCCACAGAATGAAATATGTTGCTCTTTTATTTTACTATTGTTGTTGTAATGGTTCTCCTCCCTAATAATGTATACACAAAAGTTATGAATGATATATGATCCATTTATCTTAGTGATAGTAAGCACTTCACTTGATCTATATACTTCCTCCGTCTTAAATTATAAGTCGATGAAAAAAACAATTTCTCCTACTAATAAGTTTCTTTTGTAAAACTTTAGAACAAACTTCCTCGCTATTTTCGCCTTGATTTTACAAAAAACCCACATGTAATATTCGACTTCCTAGTTTGTCCAATGTATGACTATCATATATATTGATGGATTACATAGGGAATGATTTCCAAAAAAATGGAATCATATGAGATTTATTGGAAGATCTAAGAACAGTTACATGATGCAAAAACACAAGAAAATGATTAAACACAGCGTCTGTTGGACAATAAAAATCGGGGATTGACTCTGTTTGGGCATTGGATACCCTGCCTGGGGGAAGCTCGCAGCGTTGAGCACCCGTACAAGCACTCATATGAGAACCGGGTACATTTCTGGGCGGTCTGAAACTATGTTTTGAGCTGTTTTTTCTCATGTGTTATTTCATATTTATTACTTAACTGAAAGTGAACAAACAAATCTCTAGAATAAAAAAAATTGATTTCAAATGACAGTAACTCTAGGTGAAAGGTTACTTTTCATATGTGAAGTGGTGTTTATATCATGTGTTATAAATACATGGAAAATACACAAATTTGGCAAGTTACATGGTCTTATTCTCTTCCATTTTTCTCTTATCATCTTCATATTATAAGTTAGCATATTGGAGATAATTGGTTAAACTATCCGGAATACATAAAAGAAAGTGATGAAATATTCGAAGTTATTAAAGTTACAAGAAAATATTAGAAGTATTTGACAAAATGCTTGGCAATGATATGATGTATTTAGACATGATATTGAAGACATTATTAGGGATGTGATACAAGCTTATATTTATTTGATCACCCATAGTGAAAATTCAAGTCACACTTGAGTAATATCAAGTCTTGTATTCAATAGTTAAGTATAAAATATAATAATATAGTGATTGAAATACTCAACAATAGATACGTCTAAAGAGGTAAAAATACTTGAACGTACCATAACAATAAAATGATTGGATGAAGTCTTTCCACTTAATGGACATATATCATATGTTGAGGAATGCTAGCAACACACATTCTAACACACACTTTTCGACACACTCTCTTTGATTGGTTAAAATTCACACGGGTCCCACCAAATCATGTGGGTCTCATGTAAATTTGGTGGGTTCCATGGGAATTTTAACTAATCAAAGAGAGTGTATTGAAAAATGTGTGTTGCTAGCATTTCTCATCATATGTTTGTTGAAATGCAAAATTATGGGACATTTTTGCAATAGTTTAACTATATGAGATTCAAGCAATGCCGCTTCATAGAGTCCAAGGGGTTGCCTCGTAAATTCTCATGAAATGGATAGATGACACAATACCTTACCAAATGGGTCATTTTATAATTCTTTTGATAGTACTGGGATTTCATGTGAGTTGTACATTTATATTCTAATGAATAATTGATGCAAAGTTTGACTACCAATCTATTTAGGAATGAGCGAAAACTTAACTCACTAAGTAATTGTTAAAATTGTGAGATATCAATATCTCAAACCATGATATTCTTAGATTATAGGGTTTAATCATTTTGAAAATGGTGGAGAATTGTGAGTAATTTGCCTACCAATCTTTTCAGGAAATGAGCGTAAACTAAATTCATTAAGTAATTGTTCGAATTGTGAGATATCATTATCCGAAACCATGATATTCTAAGATTATAGGGTTTAATTATTTTAAAAATGGTAGAAAATTGTGAGTGATTCCTGAAACAATAGAATCATAGGAGACTTATTGAAAGATCTAAGACCAATTACATGATTAAAAAACACAGGAAAATGATCAAAACACCACATCAGACGCTAGAGAATGAAAATCGTGTGCTGATTTTGTGTTTGTGGGTGCTGGGTGTGGGCATTGTGTGCCTTGCCCACGAGCAGTCCACAATGTTGAGCACCCATACTAGTGCCATGTATATGTTTTTGGGGAGTTTAAACTTACGTTTTGTGTGGTTTTCTAATGTTTTTAGGTTCGAATGGTTGTGCACCTTGGTAGATTTGATTAGGACAAGTTATTTCATTGTTATTACTTAACTGGATGTGAAGAAACAAAACTCTTGAATTATATAGTTTTTAGGTTAAATTACTCCATGAGTCCTTTAAGTTTGAGGTTTGTAATAGATTGGTCATTTAAGTTATTTTGGTCACACATAAGTCCTTTAAGTTTGATGTTTGTAACAGATTGATCCTTTAAGTTATTTTAGTCACAAATAAGTTCTTTAAGTTTGTAAATGTTTTCGATTTAGTCCTTCTATTTACCAAACAATGATGTGGTAGAATGACTAAATCGAAAACTTTTACAGATTTAAAGGACTTATTTGTGACCAAAATAACTTAAAGGATCAATCTGTTACAAACCTCAAGCTTAAAGAACTTATGTGTGACTAAAATAACTTAAAAGAACGAATGTGTTACAAACCTCAAACTTAAAGGACTCGTAGAGCAATTTAGCCTAATTTTTATTACAAATGAAGGTAACTTTTGGTGAAACGTTACATTTTATGTGTGACGTGGTGTATCATGTATCATATACACATGGTTTATACCCATAAAAAAATAGACCGATTTGACACATTATATCCAGTCTAATTCTATCCTATTTCCTCGCTCTTAATTATCATTCATCTTTTCTAATGCATGAGTGAAGTGTAAAAAATATTTTTCGGTAAATTACTATCAAAAGATACATTTATTATATGAGTCTTGCTAACCATTGCCCTAAGAGTAATGATTAAAGATTCAAAAGAGGAAATAATTTATGAATTTCATGTAAAAAATGTTTCATTTTTAATTTTCAATGTAGTGAAAACACAAGTTCCAATAAAAAGTTTATTCTTTGGACTTTTAAACAAGTGTCCGTGCCCCAAGGGCACTTGTTAGCCTTTCCCTTATTATATTTATGCAAATCATATTAAGATTTCCAAAATACTATGAAGAAAATTCGTCATTACTTTTGTCAATGTATGTCCTATAGCCTTCGAGTGTATTTGGAGGGAGGAATGTTTGGAGGGAATGTAATGTTTTGAGGGAATTCAAATATTTTAACTTAAATTTCATTGTTTGGATAATAATTTGAAGAATGTTCAAAATGATGGAAATTTATGAAGTATTTTATTCAAGTGAAATTTAGAAAATTTGAAATGACACCTAAAAGGTAAGAATTTCAAAATTCTTTATTGTTAAAATTTTGCATTTCTGTCCTCAAAATTTTCAATTTGTCCCCAATAAATTTCCAAAAACGTCAAATTGGCCCCTCAAAATTTTCAAAAAATATAATTTGAGCCCTCAAGTTTTTGAAATTGATCTCTAATTTCAATTTTCAAATTTGGCCCTCAAAAATGATGATAATGAAATTTTTGATTACTCCATCCAAACAAAAGTATTGAGAAATGAAAATAATTTAATTGAATCATTTAAATTGCTTAGAATTCTAAATTCTTTAAATTTCTCAATTATCTCATCCAAACACACTCTTAAGCCTTTATGTAATAAACAAATTGTGTTATACACTTAATTAATAGTTAATTTTATTACAGAAGAAACTCTTTAAATTAATACTCGGTAAATTAATAAACTCTCTAAAATAATAAATTTGTCCGGTCCCGACTTGGGCCAATGTAAAAAATTGAAAAACTCGATAAAATAATAAGATAATAATTTTTCGGGAGATCCCTTTATAATTTTCGGTCCCAAGAAAATCATAAATTAATAATTCATAGAAACTGAAAAAAAAAATATATTACACTCTATTGAAATATGATTCACTAGTTGTCTGTTTTCCTTTAAAGTTCAAGTCTGTTTGGAGCTTATCTCTAACTTTTCTTATTGCATCCAATAGCTCATGTGTTGTA
>Ga0315915_1009795_pt1 | contig 10774 bp, 8 predicted proteins | sample MpolbnodulesMG_FD_207738 | JGI IMG/M metagenome (GOLD analysis project Ga0315915, IMG submission 207738) | Medicago polymorpha root nodule microbial communities from Los Angeles, California, United States - branched nodules | ecosystem: Host-associated > Plants > Roots > Nodule | place: USA... | reverse complement strand
TTATATTTTACAACAGAGGGAGTATATATTTATCTACTTTTTTTTCCTTCCATTAAATAGCTTGGGAATTGGCATAACTGTAATGGATGACACTGTAAATTGCTGTCAGTGAATAATTTAGAACCCTAAAATCAAGAAGGTGCATGATTCATGAATAAAAACATTGGATGGTTTGAAGAAGAGAATAATATGATTTATTTTTTTCGTTTGGATCCTTTACTTCATGCACATATATGTTTAACACAAGTTCATTATATGAGAATTTAATATGATCAAACTGCACTATGTTTGAGGGTCTCTGTGCATGTGATTCCATAGCATACCATGGTATGTAGCATACATCAATTGTTAAACTCTTCAAAAGAGTTTGAAATATGCTTGCTAGTAATGAATTCATAGTAGTTACTGAAATATGCTTGGTGAACATGATTCAGAATGTGAGGCAATGCCTGTAGTGTGGTTTTCCAAAGGAAAATAAGTAAATACAGAAGTAGCATCAACTCAACATGGCATGATAAATCCTTTGACATTTCATAGTTGTTTGATTGTGCATTTTCATGGTAAATGCTGAAAAGAAATTTCTCACACTTCAAGCCTAAAAATACATTTCGGTTCAAAATAATGATTTTGGTTTGATATTCCATAACTAAAATAAAGTTAATGTGATTTTGGTTAATATAGAATCAAGACCAATATAAATTTGCAATTACATTAAAAAAGACAGAGAAAAACACAATTAATTTTTTTTAGTTACAAAGCGAAACAGAGACAAAAGAAAAAGACAGAAGAAAAAAGAAAAACAAAAGAACTAGCAGCTCATGAAGAGGGTTCCCATTAACTTCAATACCAAAAAATATATTTTAGTTCAATTCGGTTAGATTCGTGGGTAACAAAATGGTTAATCGAACCACAAATTTGGTTCGTTCAAAACCTAAAATGGTTCGGTTCAGTTTTCCCGAACCATTTCAACAATTCAGTTCCGTATTCTTCGATAACCAAACCATGTCCACCCCTACTAATTGATGATTCAGCTATTGAACTTCAATTGATTTCTACTGAACCAAATTGCATTGATAATGTTTATTAAGGCAGCAAAATATCTATCTATTTTACATTGAAGAGTCCAACCTCTATTGCAAACTTCCCAAATGTCAGCAGCATACTCCAAATGGTGGCAGCAAGTGAGATTAAATATTAGTTTATTATCCGATTCAATTATATCAATAGTTCATTTATAAGGTTTGGTATATTTTTTGTTGACTTCTTTATTTTATTTTTCTATATCACGGACTGCGTGCTACACTGGTTTGCTTTGATTGAGAGCTACGAATAAGGACCGTCTGGTTTAGATCAATGGCTGAGATCATTAAATTGATGTATAATCTAAACTGTCCGATCTAATATTAACGGCTTTGATGTATTACAGCATGAAACTGCGTGCTTTCTGCATCACCAAATCCTTCAAATATCGCCTAATGTAGGAGAAAAGAAAATACAGTATTGTCACTTTGAAACTGCCATGGAGGGTATGCAAATATGCAGATCTCAAAAAATGATTTTTCAGATCAATCACACAATTCATATTAATTCATTGACATCTACTGGAAAATTGCTAACTCATCATCTATTTCTTTTCCCTCAAAAATTTTAAGGTAAGATTAAATATACAATGTCATAGTCTGTGTATTCAGTTACATTGTTTAAACCACCACTACAACGAGGTTCTCAACTGTAAGATGAGATGCATCCTTCCACAAACATCGTTGCGTTCTTGAATCTCAGTACCCTAAGCTGCTCAAGAGAAAATAAGGTGGCAACAATTCAGCAAAGGGGGCCTGTCATTGGAATACTCGATGGCATCTCCATTTTTAGACATCAATGGTTACAAAATACAAAAGACATGCCCCTTAAAGAAAATTTTTGTCACTGAAAGCCACAAATGCTACCTCTGCAAACAGTGGTCGGACATAATCTGAAGCTTGCACCTATCTGTTACAACATATAAATGCCCTTCAATTAAAAATATATTTCAACCCCTAAACTTATGAAGAAAGAATAGAGAAAATTTTGCAATTATTACAGCCAGAACTGAATATTTTTGTCCAGCAGAATTTATTTTTAGGGGTACAGGGATGCTAGCTAGCTCATGCAACTGTATTATATTTCATAACAAGATTTGACACAAAGCAATTTGATTTACATGAGATTACTGTTTTATTGAACTGAAAATGTTTCTAGGCAGAAAGCAGAACCATTATATTATTGCAAGGTGTGAGATAAACATCTCTAGATAGTTTTCTGGTGTTCCAGCTGTGTAGCAGCTATAATCAGGCACGTGAAAAAACAGAGTGCCACATTCAGATCAATAATGACGACGGTGATAGAGGATCACATGAAATCATGGACGCAAAATAAAATTTGCGCATACTACATATACAAAAACCACCCAACAGGGTCAAGACCAAAAATAAAAATATATCAAAATAACAATAATCTTAATTACCTGTGTAAAGCCCCATCAAGAACTTAATTCTGCATAGCATAAAACTGAGGAGCCAGTTCAGTTAACCATAGGTTGTCAACTCTGGTTAAATCACGGACATACTTGTTATTAGTTTGAATCAGTTCGTTAAATATTATGCACTCTGGTTTCTTCCGGAACAATACAGACGAAGGATGGATCTGCACCACCTGAGCACTTGCCAAAGCCCTGTTGTGTGAAGAAGCTGTAAGTCTTTTTTATCATAAAAGTATAAGTAAAAAAAAAAGCAAAATATTATAAGAGTGTATATGCATGTAAGGTCAGGATTCCAATTAGCGAATCATAATTACCAATGAAAAATTTCAAAACAAAACGATATTTTCATGTAATGATTCCAATTAGATACCTGTAGGTTCCATCTGGCTGCTTCACAGCTGCATTGAGGAAAAAGGAAGCAACAAGGCATCTGCGAAATTGAAGCATATCTTCTCCACAAGAAGCAAGTTTCAGACCCATTTGTTGAACATGTCCTTGAATCTGCCTGAAAAAGGCTTTTCAGAAATTAGAATGCATAAAATGTCTCGAGGATATTATAGATGGCTTGAAATAAAGTTTAAGCACAATAAAACAACCTGTGAATGTCACGAGCATGTCTAAGAGAACGGCTATTTATAAAATTTTCTTTGCACCATTTTCTAAAATCCTTTTCATTTTTTGTTTTATTAGTTTCAATAGTTCTCTTCTCCAATAAATCAGTAGCTGCTCTATACACATTGATCAGAGTGATGTGGTCTCCCTCTGGACTTGCGAAGCTCTTAGCTGCAGTTCTTGCCTGGCCATAAATCAGAGAGGCACAATAAGTTAGTGCAGAGAAGTATAAAGACTAGAATCTTCCTACGGTCATTACCAATCGCATATAGTTAAACCATCCGTATGATATTTTTCAAATATTTTGTTAAACGGTGAATATACCAATAGAGTGGCATAACACATAATCAATGATTTATGCTCGTGTTTATGTTTCACCAAAATAGAATAATAGAATATGACAGGAATGGTTTACAATTCGAATTCACTCTTCAAACCTCTTCATACTTCTCGCGCGGAAAATAAAATATGGATTCCGCAGAAAGCATTGCAACAGCTATCAACATCTCTTCCAAGCAGTTAAACTGACTTGCTAAAATAAGAGCTTTGGCATAAACTGGGTCCAAGGGAAGTCGGGCCATTTGACGTCCAACTGGATCAGATAGTTGACAGTCATCTGTCAAAGCACCTAACAAAAATAGCTGCTCCAATGATTTTATAATAGATGTCCTGTTAAAACATGTGACAGGTACAAGCTTTGAGTCATATGTTGCTCGGTGATGTACTTTTCGAAAATAAAGAAAGAAACAAAGAACTCTAAAAAAATGTTAATTTAGTTCTGGAGTAGAATGGATGAGACAACTGACATCAAAGAAACTGAATCAATAGAAGTTTCAAAGATTTGAACTCACTACTAATAACTGATGCAAAGGAATAGATTATCTAGATCCTTTATGTATTTTCTCCATTCAGTCCAAAAAAAATCACTAAAGCCCACTTTCAATATTTTGTAGTTTTCAGGTACATGGAAATTTATCTTTATAGATTCATTTTAAGGTGCAAGATCATGGTCCAAGCAAGGTTTTATTAGGCGTTGTCTATGTAATCTAATCTTCATAGTTTCTTCATCAGTATACAAATATTCCTAAAAGTATTTTTGCATTAATGATATATATGACACTTTTATAGATTTTTGGTTATTTGTCGATACAAATGTCATGTCATTCTTATTCTTTCTGTATATGAATACAATATAGTCAATCCTCAATAATTGAAGCACCTAATATTCAAATGGATTTTTATCTCCAGTTTAGATCACATTACAACAAAAAGAAATCAAAAGGACCAGTCTTAATAGTACTTGGTAGTTGGCCCTCATACAAAAATCTTTAGAATCACGGACACTAAATTTTTTTGAAGTGTAAGAACCAATTTAAAAATAAAGTGAAACTTTAAAATCTACATAGTAATTTAGCCTTAAAAATATAAGCAATCAGAACTTATCCACAAATATGCATAGGTAGCAAAGTTGTCAAACCAAGATTTTTACAAGGTTCTCACCTTGAAGGTTTCTCAATGAAATCAAACCCTAATATGTCGTCAACACCCAAAGCCTTAAGCTGCAAAATGACATTAGAAAGGTTGCAACGCTTAATTTCCGGCATTGTAGAATCCTCAAGTTTCTCAAATTCATTTTCTGGATATAGCCGAAAGCATTTTCCAGGTCCTTCACGCCCTGCACGCCCACTGTTACCAAAATATAGATAATCAATTTGCACTACTCTTATAGCAAAATCAAATTAAATATATTACCTATGTCGCATAATGAGAAGGTAGTGGACACACACGACACTATGAAGGAAAGTTTGCTAGATAAAGGATAGTCCAATGGTTAAAGGTAGAGTGAGACCATGAAAAACTATAGGCCAAACCATTAAGAGAGATTTAGAAGTAGAGAATCTATTTCTGAACTTATCACATGATAGGGAACTACGACATCATTTGACTCATAGCTGACCCCAACTGGTGGAATAAGGTTTTATTATTGTTGTTGTAATGCCTCGGTATGTGTAATAAAAAACAAGTTCTAGAAACAATGATGCTAGATTCACGTTTCAAAAGTCTTTGTTAAGAAAATGCATGTTTTTGAGGGAAATCAATGGTTTTGACTTTTGATTATGATGTCATCTGAATTATGACGTCATTTAACTCATAGCCGACCACAACTAGTGGGATAAGGTTTTGGTTAATTGTTGTTGTTATGCCTCACCATGTTTAACAAAAAACAAGTGCTAGAAATAATGATGCTAGATTCACATTTCAAAAACCTTTGTTAAGAAAATACACGTTTTTGAGGAAAATCAAAGGTATCCATTAATAAACTGAACAGCAGCAATTAAACATCAAACAGAATCAAATATTGAACAGATTGAAACATAATCCAGCTCCATACCTTCTTTGCAATGCCTGGGACTTCGATGTAGGTACTACAATCAAAGATTCCATGCCTTTTCCAGGATCATAGGAACGCGCTTTTACAAGTCCAGGATCAATTACATACTTGATTCCAGGAATCGTAATTGATGTCTCGGCAATATTAGTTGCCAATATCACCTAACAAAACAACAAAGTGCCAAGTTGAATACAATTTAAGAATTGTGATTGCCTGCTATGATAAATATTAAATATCAGAGGTTACTTTGAATATAAATTAGCTCACATTAAAGGCTTGATTGGTGTTATTGTTATTCAAAGGCTCAAACTAAAAAGGTGACACTCTACTATGGGAAAAAAAATATGGTCCTACTCCTAGCAGACACTGTTTTGTATATCCATGTACTATTTACAGGGATTGTTGCCAGTTCAGAAGGCATAGTTCCGAAATGAGTATAGGTGATGGTAACATATTACATGATGAAGGTTATAAGTAAAGGAAAATAATAGGTCGGTATACATAGATACTGGTAGGTGCATTTCAGTAAGTGTGACGGTATAAAAACGATACAAATAGTACATTACAACCAAAGTGATCCACTGATAGAAGCAACAAAGCAAATGATGACATTGGAAGAAAAAAATTTCGTTCTGAATTTGACATCAGAGGAATTGGACCACAATGGCAACACTGTCAAATGATAGAGACTATAGGTAACAAATCATGAATGTAAATGGAAGATGTTAGGAAACTTCTATTAATTTATAGTGATATGAGGAAGAGCAGGGGACAGTATAGGAAATACATTTTATCTGAATAACTAACCAAGGAGAGACAGGAAGGGGGAGTTAAAACTTATGAATACAGGTGGAACTAGAAACTGGTGAGTTTGTGGGGATTGTAGAATTTGGAAGTTGCAGGTACTTGAAACCCGAGGCTGGTGTATCCACCACCACCACGATATACTGGCCAGGGTGCATATTGTTATCAACTCAAGAACCACTCCTTTGCAATTTTCATTTTTCGATCTTACTTTTTCTACTTTCGATACCAGTTCTAACAGAAGATGGTCATTATATAACTTCCAATGATGAAACTTCCATATAACAAAATATGCAATATCAAAGCACGAGCATATGTTCTAAACACGCTGAGGCAAGTAATGCGGCAATCAGGAACCAGCATGTACTTTATAAATTAACATGGTCATAAGAAACAAAGTGCTTCAAGAGAATAAATAAAAACCTAGATGGAAATGTCAACTGTTTAAATTAAATAAAAAAATAATGATTGGTTAAATTAAACTTATTTTCCTGATTTTTCTATTGAATTCTACGCAGAAGTAATACGATAATTTAACAAAGGATATTATGCATAGCTACAGGATACCTTGCGAAACCCAGATGGAGCCGGTGCAAAGGCCCGCATTTGTTGCTCAGATGGAAGAGCTGCATATATAGGCACAACTTGAAGCTTCTGATTTTCTTGAGGTAACTTTGTAAGTCGCTCCTTGATAAGCCTTTCAACAGCATCAATCTCTTCTTGCCCAGTCAGAAATACTAGTATATCACCTGGGGCCTCATCTTGATGAACCTATAACATCAAAGACACATGACTTTAAGTGACAACGATATGAACTTAACTTCTTAGCCATTGCCACAGTTATAATCTAATCTGTGTGTCGGTGTGTGTATTAACAGCAGTATGGCTGAATGACTGATGCAATGCACAAACACGTACCATAAATGCACACACAGAATTACTGTCCTAAGACTGAGGTACATTAGGATCTAAGGTCTCTTACAGTAAAATAAGTTAAAACCACGTTATTAAATTATTACATGCACTGATTAAACCAATGACCTGGAAAATCGTTATCAAGGCAGCATCTACATAATCTGTTTCTGGATGACGAGTATAAAATATATCCACAGGAAACTGTCTCCCTTGAATGTGAACAGCTTTGGCACCACCAAAGTACTCAGAGAAGGTGCGAGCATCAAGACTTGCAGACATGATGATTAACTTCAACGGAGAACTCTTTTCGCGGTGGTCTTTTCTAAGAAAACTGCCATTCTGGCCATTATCTTTATCCAACAACATGAAACCATTCGTATTCTTGTTCCCATTATCAAGGTTCCGACCATCTTTGATAGAACTTGACCGAGCATGTTGCACATTTTTTAGCAAACCCATCAAGACATCAGTGTGGACAGTTCTCTCGTGTGCTTCATCGACAATTATAACAGAATACTTAGAAAGATAAGGATCCAACAATGCTTCCCTGTAAACACAAGTAAAAATGCTTATTAACTTTACCATAAGAAAAACAGTACTTACAAATACAAACCATGAAAAACAAAATATTTAATCTGAAACCTCCTTAACTACTTCAAATCATGTAACTATTACTCACCCGTCATTGAATACAATTGATTTAAAAAAGTGATATGGTATTTTTTCTATTCTGACATCAAGGATGAAAAAAAAATAAAAAAAATCAGAGTATCATGTCTTGATAGGAAACACTCCCAGAAATCAAAGCTACAAAAAAGTTGTACCTCAGAAGCAATCCATCTGTCATATATTTGATCCTTGTTGAGTTGGAAGTAGAATCATCAAATCTAACAGAGTACCCAACCTTTTGGCCCAACTCACAACCACATTCTTCAGCAACTCGCTTGGCCACAGTGATAGCAGCAACACGTCTAGGCTGAGTTATCCCAACAACTTTTCCGTCGTGGCAAAATCCAGCATGAAATAAAAATTGTGGAATCTCTACACAGTACAATGCAATAAACATAAACACAGTCAAAACCCGCTATCTCTAAAATCCTTGTTTCGTTTCTTTTCCTAAAAAACTAAGGCATGTTTGAATAAACAGCTAAATTAAGCGTGTATCACATAAGCACTTATCATACAACATAAATTATTTTTGAAACAAAGTCAAATTGTTTTCATATAAGCTATAAGCTGTTTTCATAAGCTATCGTAGAGAACTTATGGAAATAAGCTAAAAACAGCTTATGAACATGTTATTTGTTGTTTTCATACAAACTCTCAAACATTCTCACAAGTGCTTATGCGAGTAAATAAGCTCAGATAAGTAAATCCGAACATACCCTAAATTATAAAGGATATGATCATAAACACATTGATTAATAGGATAAGATGTAACCTACGTGTAGTTTTTCCACTTCCAGTTTCACCAACAATAATCAAAATATCATTTTTCCGAACCTCTTCAATTAATCTCTTCTCAACTACAATAAAAACAATGCCAACGGTCACACATGATAAACATGAAAGTAAGAACATTCAAAATACAAAAAAAATAAAACAAATTCAATACCTGAAGCAATAGGAAGTGACTTTCTCTGCTCTATAATCTTCTGTCTCCTGTAATAAAATTCACAAATTAGAATCAAACAAAAAATAAACTAAAACCCAATTAAAAATTTGGTCTTTTTCTGGCACCCTTTTAAGTAAGATTAATTTTAGTTGAAAATTGAAATGAATTAGGAAAAGTAATACCGGGGAGAGGAATGGGTTTGGTTATTCCTATTGGCGTTGGCATTAGCATTAGCATTGAGTTGGTAATTTCGACGAGCCACAAAAGGCTTGTTACGATCTCTCTGACCAAACACCATGAGTTGTTTGCCAGAGTTAACAAAGGAAGAAGCAAGTGAGAGAGTATCAAATTAGTTTCTTCAATAGAAGCTGTAGTGGGTGCAGCGTGGTGCTGAGAAGTATGAAAGACAGAGATGTATGCTCGCCGCTCCAAGCTGTGCTGATGAAGGAATAGGTTAGAAATTAGTTAATTCAAATTTATGTTTTAATCAAGGACAAGACAGCCATTTTTTTTATTATATATATATATATATATATATATATATATATATGAATGTGTACTTTTATGTACACTCACCTCCCATAAGGTTTCTCTAAATGACACATACAATCCGTCTATTTTGTCATTTTGTCGCATGACACAAATCTTGCTTCACGTTTAAAAACATTAAGTTGCCGTCAAATGAAAAATAGAATTGCAGACACATCTCTTCTCATTTCTATCACTCTGGTTATAAACTGCATAAATACATTTTCTATTTCTCTTTTCATTGTTGTTGTAACGTGTTCTCATTTTTTTCATCATTGATGCTTTTCCTCCATAGAAGTATTGGACAACCGCTAAATCATTAGTTGTAGTTGTTTCCATACTCGTCCCTGTTCGTTGCATTTGGTATAATTTATTTTGTCATCGTTCTCATCCTTGCTCATCGTCATTTTCATCTTACCATCGTTTTCTGTAAATCTATGGTGTTGTGTTCAATGTTCTTTTCGACTCACGTTTTCGTCTAGCCGCTGTTTTTCATCTCGTCGTTGTTTTCGTCCATTTCGTTCACTTTGTGAGTTGGGTTACCTTCCTTCAATCTTCATTCTATACATAAATTATATGTTTGTTTGATTAATTTTAATAGATTAATACGATCATCTGCTGTTTAATTTGAACTATTTGATTGTTTTACGTTACATGTCGCCTTGATATGAAGAGAACATAACACATCAACAATTCACGTTTCCTTTTCCATTATCCATGTCATCATTTTTGACCTAGTAAACAATCATACTTAACGTCAAGGACTAAGTGACTAAAGGATTGAAGAATGGAGAATTTAACCAAGTTTTTATATGAATTAGGGATCAATATGACAAGGGGTTACACATTCAGCGGGATTAAGCTTTTAGTACCAAGTGCCTAGAGAAGTTAAGTTAGTAGGTGTTATTTTTTTTGAGTTTTATTTGTTTATATTTTCAGTTGATTTAATTTGTTTTTGTTAAAGAATAAGTTGTCCTAAGTTATGGTGGATTCTAGGGTGAAGGGTCAATTAAGTCCTTCACTGGTGGAGCACGAAGGAAATACCGTTGGATTTAATCAATGGATCTTATTTGTTAAAAATAAAATTGAGAACATTTACATTTGTTCACACACAATTTTGTCCCATCTCTTCCCCTCTACTTCCTCGCTTCCATCACCTCATCCTTCATTTTTCTCATACCGGCGAACCTCTCGCCGTCAGTGTGGTTCTTTTCCCCTATTCCATTGATTCTTCTATCTCTATCCGTCCAATTAATTTGTTTTTTAGATCTCTTATAATTTTTTTGAATAAAATAAAAAATCAAGACGAAGACTTAATTAATTATTCTACTTGATGATCTTTTTTCATGGCAATATGTGGCATGGAATTGAACCTTAATTTGTTAAAATA
>Ga0315915_1009794_pt1 | contig 10774 bp, 2 predicted proteins | sample MpolbnodulesMG_FD_207738 | JGI IMG/M metagenome (GOLD analysis project Ga0315915, IMG submission 207738) | Medicago polymorpha root nodule microbial communities from Los Angeles, California, United States - branched nodules | ecosystem: Host-associated > Plants > Roots > Nodule | place: USA... | reverse complement strand
CAGGGGAATGATCCACAACCATTTTTGCTGGAAAGTCAACTGTCTTTATCTCCACCTCTCTCTTTGATATATTCTCTCTCGCCCTTATCTTCCTGTGTATACTCATCCTTGTCTTTCCTCGACCTGCCTACAGGCACCGTGCCTTTCACAGAAAAGGCAGGGAATCCATTTCTATTGCGGCCTACAGAGGATTGGACAGACGTTGTGGCCTATGGCAGCTGGCACAGAATCTGCCACGTCATAACGCCATTGCGGAGATTTGACAACACTATTTATGCATTGAAAGACATTATGCATTTCTCTTCCTAATCAAAAACACAATATCTACATTTATGGTAATTTACTCATGGCAATATATTCACATAATTGCAGTTTAGCACCATTAAGAAGAAATCTGCACTTATTAAGTCTTCTTGATATTATAATAACCACCAAACATGCTATACGTTTGAAAAGATAATCCTGAAAAAATAACAAACACTGACATTTTTAAAGCATGGTAACGACATCTCCATGTTGCAAAGAGATTGGTCCATATCTTCGTCATTGAATTGCAGCATCCGCCGCCTCTTGGCTTGGGAAGTCTCCCTACCTTCCTCTAGTTCCTTTGCTACATAGTTTGAATCTGAAATCCACAATTTTTGCATTAGAAGAGGTTAATTAATAATGATAATAATAATAATAATAATAATAATAATAATAATAATAATAAAAGGAACACTGTTGTCAATCACAGATCGCGGAAAATAGCAATTTGTTCAATATTCGCTACACAACAGTGCTATAGCGGCGCTATTTGACAACATTTTGTAGTAACTACTTATCGCAGAACAATAGTGAGTTGTTCAAATTCGGCTACTTATCGCGCCGCCATTTAACAGGACTAAAAAGGAAAAGGATTAAATTTATTAAGTTACATATATCGAAATACAATGTGAACAAAAATTGTATCCCAAAGAACTGACTTATCTTACCCCCGTTGTTGACATTATATGCCAAATCACCACACGCTTTAACTGGGGTTGTTTCAGTTTCACCATCAAACATGTAGGAAAGATCCTCTCCATTTTGAGGCACATCGGTCCACATCTCCTCCGAAATTTCTGTTACGAAAAACAAATTTTCTCAAAAACTACTTAAGGTATAATAGACCAATGAACTTAAAGTCACGCGAAGGAATTACCGAAGTTTGAAGTCTTCTGAAGACCATAATCCTCTCTGCGCCAATTCCATGGCTCCCTAGAAACCATATCATAGAACATCAACATGCAAGTAAATGGCATAGTTGCTATGACGCACAAACACAAACACGACCCTGACACATCAACACTGATAATAATTTGAGAAAATGACATAATTGAATAATTGTGGGGGTGCCGTGTCGGACACCAACACCAGACACGCCTTCCATAAGTCTCGATGCTACAAAGCATAGTTGCGATGCCGCATTGGCAATTGATTTAAAACGCAAAAGAATCACATTACTAACAACCTATTTAGAAGACCCACAACAGGTAGCAAAACAAACTAAAGTACTCAAACAACATTTGTAACATCACAATCAAATCAACATCAACATCATAGACAAACAAAAATCAACAACATGAAGCAAGAAACTGAACAATCAGATACTACATTAGAAATTATAGCAAAAATGGGATAAAAGGAAAAAAGAAAAAGAGAAAAGAACAAAAGGGCAAAAAGGGGCATAAATGAACAACAACAAAATCAAACATTTCTAGAACAAATCAAAACTACCGAATCACCTACAACAATTTTCTGTCATTTGATTAAATGCACAAAACAACATTAAGAATTAAAAAAATGAAGACCCTAGAAACAAAACAACATTAAATCCAGAAAATGAAGGAAAACCCATTAATTATTTGTCAAACAGAATCAAACCCAGAAGTTAAAACACATAAAAACTGCATTTGCAAAACCAATCAAACACAAAAATTACATCAAAAAATTTCAAAAAAAAAATTAAAAAATTAAAAGAAAAATGAGTGAGAGAGTGAGAAGGATATACTTGTGTTTGTTGTTAGAATCCATGAATTGAGAAGCAGCAACAGCAAAGTAACTAAGAGCAAGTGTTTCTTCTCAAGTCAATGATGATGAGAAATAATTTAATTTTAATTTAGTTTTTATTATAATGGTTTTTGTTTGTTCTTATAAGAATAGAAGAAGAGAAAAAAAAATGAAGAAAAGTAACCGTTATATATAGAGAGATCGGTTTTGCTACATCACTCCGTTTCGTTGCTGGAGATGTGTATATGTGTGTGCTCTCTCTTTCTGCTATGTGTCTATTTCATCTATCAATATTTTACTCAACATTTTCTTTTAAAAAAATTAATAGATAAAGGGAAATACAATAATTATTGAAAATGTGTACATATAAAAAATAAATAAGTTGGATTCGAACCCGATCAGTGATCCGTGTTTAACAATTTTAATAGTTTTTGTCAAGTAGTCAAGTAACTCTTCAAGTGGATAATCTGAAGTTCGAACTTGACCTTGTATAAATAATGTAACGTTGTTGTAAGTTAAATTAATCTTACGTGAAGACAATTTTAGTATTTTTACCACATTTCACGCAAAATAACCGACACGTAATGCAAAAACATTGGACCATGCATGTAATCATTCTTTCCTTCTCATGCCAACTCTGAATTTATTATTCATAACATTTAGCTGACCGTACATATTACTACATTGTACATGTGAAATTTATTTTAAATGATATTTATCACTTCGTCTAGAAAAACATTTGATTTTTTCTGTGGTTTTCTGTTTTTGTATTTGTGTTTTTCATTTAAGAATTATTTGATTGTGATGATGATGAATAGGAGAATTTTATATTTGTGTTTTTCATTTAAAAGTTATTTAATTTTTTTTTATGGTGTCTGAGATTCAAATCTCAAACCCTATATATATTATAGATTGTATCTACTAAGTGATATAATCTTACGAGGATAAAGTTATTTGATTTTAAGTTATTTGATTTTAACGAAGAGGAAGAAGGGGAAAAAAAACAAAGGAAAAGAAAAATGAGAAAATGTAGGGGAGATGGAGGGTGGAGATTGAAGAATGCGCGCACGATTTTACTTTGGGAGACCCACTTCTTCTTTCCGTTACTCGTGTTTCGTCACACTATCCTGTTTTTTGTTTGTTTCTTTTTGTTTTGAGGAAATCTTTTTGTTTTTATAGTTAATTTGTTGCTTAAATAAAATAATTAAATATATTTTAAGACACCGACTTATATATTTCATTTTTTTTTAGTTTCTAAAGACTTGTATCTCATTATTATCCATCTATTCTACATTATAATGTTAGTTTTTTATCCCTAAAAAAATATTAATTTTTAAAATATCTTTATATAAACATCGGACAACAGTGATGTGGATTTGAGTTTAGAACATAGACGTAGTAGGAAAGAAGATCTAAGCCATATACAATGGTTGAAAGATTTTTTAAACATGTGGCCTTGACTAAGGGACTAATGTTCTAAAACATATAATAAGATCGTGCGTCACTTGAAAACAGAGATTAATTATATAATTTATAAACAACATTCGAACTATTCATGTGGAAAATACCTCATAAGTGCAATGACATATGCTTGAAGTGGAAACAAATATAATTGAAACTTTTAGTAATTTTTGTCATTATCATTGTATAATAACTTATTAAAATTAACACATTTGAGATGATCCAGTGATGTTGACTTAGAACATGTTTATCTTAAGATCTTATGTTTGATTATGTTCAATGTCAATTTTGATGGATTAATTTAACTTTAAAATAATGGCTAAAATATGTGTATATTGATAAATTTGTAAAGAAGTGTAATGCAAAGAGTCTTACCAACGTACGGTTGGTCTATGTTGTAAGAGATTTAGGCATATATACTAAGGAGGATCTCGAAGATTGTGATGTGCAATTAAGAGTAACTTCTTTTTATTGATGGAATCTGGTCAATTATTCTCTTTGCAAATCCTTTATTGGGAAACCCATATCTCTTAAGGATGAAAGTAAAAGAAACATTGATTTGATTCGCATGCCATAAAATTGAAATTTGATTTTCAATTAATTTATTTTTTATGCATTTTTATGTTAAAAAATTACGTTGTCAATAATATACATGATTTGTTTTAATGAGTAATTTACGATAAAAATTAATATTATCAGTGATTTGATAATTATGAATGATTAAGGATCTATTTGGTAAGGCCAACAAATTAGCGTATAACGAATAGGTTATAAGTTTATATGTCCAAAAAAATTGTTTGGTAATAGTTTTTCACCATGAGCTTATAGCTTATTTTACAAGCTTATAAGCTATTTTTCAGACACTATTCCAAGTAGCGTTTGAGCTTATAACTTATTGTTTTTTCTTCCACCATTACTATTTTAATCAAAATTCATTTTTACCCTTTATAATATTTAATTACGTATAGGAAAAAAAAGTTTTACATATAATTAAACTTCAGATTTCAAAGTGGCTAATATATTAATATTGTAGTTGTGTTTTCCTTAAAAAAAAATTGTGTTGTACTGTTGTCACGTAAGTTTTTTATTCTTGGTTAGAATTACGTTTAGTTTTTTTTAAAGTTTAACTTTTATTTAGTATAAAAAACTGAAATAATATATTATAAAAATAAGATTTTAGGAAAGAAATTTCTTTTTAACAATAATATCTAAAAGACACATTAAATTAATAAAATTTATTATAACTTAAAAAAGTTCTTTTATATTGTTTTACATTAATTATACTAAAATAAAATGAAAATAAATACTGAAATATAAAATAAAAGATATACTAAATAATATATAAAAAGATATATTAAATTAATAGATTTAAATTATTAAATTGTAAATACTTAAATGTTAATGGATGTTAATTTTATTATGAAATAAAAATGTCCTTTTACGTCATTTTACATTTATCAGCTAATTAAACCGCTAATTTTACCAAACACTTCAACTAGCTTTCCAATTATAAGTCATCAATTATCAGCTATAAGCTATCCGTTATCAGTCATCTGCCATAAGCTATCAGCTAACTTATCAGATATCCGCTATTTTTACCAAACAGAGCCTAAGAGTGTTAAAGCAACTTAATATCACCTTTTTGTAGCACGTTGCGGTGAGATGGGTCATCTAATAATTTATTTCTTCATTGTCGTTTAATTGATTCGTTTTGGTATTTGGTTCGTAGTTGGTTGGGGTTCTCTTTGGTAGACCACTGCTCCATTTCGGACAATTTCAATCATTACGCTATATTGACAGGGGGTTCGAAAGTGAGGCGATCTTTTTTACACTTAATTTGGTTTACTTGTGTGTAGGTTATTTGGCAAGAGCGAAATGACATGATTTTTAATCATAAGGAGAAGTTGATGCCTTGGTTTCTTAATAAGGTTAAATATTTGTCTTCGTAGTGGCTGAAGCATAACGCTGAAAATGTTTCTCTTGAGTTTGCTGATTGGTGGCGACACCCCTTTGATTGTTTAGCAGGTGGTTAATTGTATTGTTTTGTTTCTGTTTTATCATTGGTCATTCTTTAATAAGTGTTGGTTAATTATTTTGTGCATTTGAACTCTTTGCATCTTCTCGACACACCTTGTGCTGAGGAGGTGGCTTTTCGTGGTGTTTAATATATCACATTTTGCCTTGTTAATTTTTTTTTACATGTATGGTATATATAAATTAAATTCTTTTCAAATTTTAAACTAAAAAATTGTCGTTGTGATATGTTTTAGATGATGTGGCATAAAATATGATATTGGAAAAGAATAAAGATATACAAACACACTTTTCACATGTACCACCTTTTTCACAACCAATCAAAACATGACACCTAATACACATGAGAGAGAGAGAGAGAGAGAGAGAATGTCACGTATTGCATTTCTATGTGGAGGTACTAGGTTGTATGCCGCTTAAGTATGTCTATGTATCATTGCTCGGTTTCGTTCAATGGAAAACGATCAACATTGCAATTGTAAGAAAAATCTTTTTTTTTTGAATGAAAAATTGTAAGGAAAACCTCTTTTTTTAGGGACGTAAGGAAAATCTCTTAAAAACTTTATTTAAAACATGTCGTATCACCGTATTTCAGATCAAATATTTGATGAATGGACCAATAATATTAACTTTTAAAATAGGGATAACAATTTAAAAAATAAAAGTCAAAATAGGATGTTCAAAACTACCATTAAGCCAATAATTTATTTCCGCAAGTGTTGTTTAAGTTTAAAAGGTTTTGTCTTTAACTTTTGTAAGTGTGATTTAAATTATAAAGTCTTGTCTTCTATTCTTTGTATAATAGTAAAATAAAAAATGGTTGGAGGCTTCAAAAAGAAGAAAAAAAAGATGGCTGGAGTATGACTTGTGTTTTTCACTACAAAACCTTTTGTTTTTATTTTTAGTCGAATAAATATGACTTGCCCTGTCTTGGTGAGTTTAACTAAGAACACTGCACAATATACGTAAGGATTAGGGTTCAAATTTCGGACATCTGACTTCTCTACGTTTAAAATGTGTGAACTTCAACAACTAGATTACTTGATCCATATGACTTGCCTCTAAGCTATTTTCAGCCATGGGCTTCCAAGGGAAGTGTTTCAGTGGTACTCCTAGCATTTTTAGTTTTATCATTTCTTTTTCCTTTTTGGTACAAAGTTTGACCTTTTTTTACCATACTTCTTTCATCTCACGCACTCTCTCAAAATAACTTGTTTAGATTATATGATTCAAACTCCATTTTGGTGTATTTCATATTATAAAATATGAAACCTACCTAAACATAAAAAGTTGCAACTGTAACGAAAATATATTTATGTGATTTTAATAGACATTTGTAAAATGTAGAATTTGAACAACGAAAATATAGATAATTATATCAAAATACCACTATATTTTATCAACATATCATTTTATATAAAACTTTCTGATGGTGCGCCGTATAAAGGAAAAAGAGAGAGTTTATGAGTGCCCTTTTTTGGTCAGTAGAAATATCACATACTTATATTTCTATCTGATGAGTCATTAATTAGTGTTTTTAATAGATTATTTGAGTCTTACTTCAAAAAAAAAAAGATTATTTGAGTCTGTTTTACTTAGATTTTATGTGTTTTTATTTTCTTTCTAGAACTATTTTACTTCAATTGCAAGTTATTTAATTTCAGGAACAAATATTTTAAAGATTGAGTCTTGGAGCAAAAGAAAAGAGATTTGGAGCTGATTCAGGCTAAAAATATGAAGATCTTGTGCAAAAATATCAAGCACAGCCCGTGCCTCCAACTTATCAAAGAACAACAAGCCACGAGAGAGGTTGGCACGGCCCGTGCACGACCAGCAAACCTCCTTTTGCTGCTTTTGCTTCTCGGACAAGCTGTCTGTTTAGTTTATTTCTGACCTAAAGCCCATAGTTTCTTGTGGAACATTCTATTGATGTATTTCTTGGGGCTTAAGTAGTTATAGGCTATAAATAGAGCAATTAGCAAACATATTGAATCATCTCTTGTTCTTGGAAATTAATAGTGACAATTGTTTCCTTTGAATAAAAGTTCATCTTTATTTTATTTCATGTTCTTCTTCTTCTTCTTCTTCTCTTCTATATCTACAATGAACATGAGTGAGTAGACTTCTTTGTCTTGGGATTGTTGGATGAGTGTAATGACCTAATCCCTATCAAACCAAGCCTCGAACCCTAATTTTATGTAAATCTACTTTCTAATAACAAGTATTAATCGATGGACCGAAAGGCGAAGTTTAATAGTTGTTAATTCATAATCACAAATATCAAGTGAAGGATTGAAGGATGAATTTTTGATATTGGAACAAGTGAAATTAGACAAGGATTGCGAAACATAAGAATAGTCTAGCAAACCTTGAGACAATAAAGTTTTGTTCTTAAAGGGTTTCAATAGCAATCAACCATGAGAGTAGGCGTGGTTGCTAACGAAATACATTCACTGAGACCGAGAGGAGATGTGAAAAGCCAAAGAGAAACTTGTCTTTAGAAAATAGGTCCAACATAAGGTTCTAGGTTTAGGGTTTGGTTTGTGAAGGATTTGTCACCAAGATGAACCAATAATCTCAAGGATCTTTTATTGTTATTGTTATTTCCTTTTAAACAAAATCCAACTTGAACTCTCTTCTAATCATTTTTGACAAGTTAATTGAATTCATAACTCCCTGTTAGAACGATAATCTTTTATTACTATATCGGTGAACCGTGCACTTGCGGATTTACGACATCACTATCCAATAAGAACTCACATCTTTCATAATTATCCATCTATCCTCAAGTGATGGACCCACTCCAGCAGGAGCTAGAGCGTGTTTGACCTGTCTGAATCCATTATTTGTTCGAAACATGCAGAGATAATTTTGACAATCATTTTTTCACTCTTAAGTAAAATCAAGACGAATAATGGAATAAGACTATATAGATTAACCAAACGGGTCATAAACAACATATAATTCACAATGACCATCACCTTCGACATCAACGACATTTTGAATAAATTGATGCATGAACAGAGGTATCTGATTTAGGTTTGGAAACTCACTTTAAAGTGAAGGAGGATGAGAAGATTGATCACACATACACACACACACTTTCTACTTGAACAAGGTGACTTTGATTTTGAAACTTGTGAATGTTAAATATTGGTGTTCGGTTTTATCGTCACCGTTGCATTGCAAAATCAAATTTCTTCAGGACTTTGAAATTTAAATTTAGACTCACATTAAGCTTGTCAAGTCCAACAAGAGATCGCGTGTGCTACTTAGTTTTATATATATATATATATATATGAGTTTTGCTAGAAGCCACCCATGAAGATGTCTTTTAGCAATCCACACCTCAATGTGTGATTTCTACTTTTTAGTTATAACTTTGCTAAAAGACACTTTCATAAAAATTAGTTGGTGTCTTTTAGCAAATGTTCATAGAATAACTTGCTAAAAGACACCTTAAGGTGTCTTCTAACAAAACCCTATATACATACCAATGAATACAAGCTTTAACCAATAAAAGAAATTGTTACATTAGTTATGATCAGTAATGCGATGTAACAATTTGTAATAGACTTCTCCATATGTTGCAACGTCGACCAATATATGTTTTTAGAATAATTATTGATGAAAACTACACATAAGTAAAAGGTAAACGGATAACAAGTTACACCATTAAGATTTTTTAGACGACAAAATTACTTATAATAATCATAACATTTATAGATCTAGGTGACATCTGCTTAATATGAAATCCAAGCAGCACTGCTACTCTTACACCACGATTTATAAGACACTTCAATAAATATCCACTTCTCTTATTTGTTAAGGTCATTCCACACACACCCCTCAAATTTTATTTTTGATACATCCCCTCAAATTCAAACAATAATGAAGTTAAGGCGTGCATAAGGAAAGTCAACATAGTTTACAAAGGAGATGAATGTAGACATGAGAAGTGAGAAGTGCATTTTTTCCAAAAATTCTCCATATCATTTTCTCTAAAGTTCCCAAATGGATGAATCTTACTGGATTGGTGAACTGGGTTGCTAGTAGAGTCCTTAATGTAATATTGCGTCCAATATTTTTAGGAAATTGTTCTTCTCCTTTTTGTTTTTTTCTCACTCATATGTCTACGTTAGTTAACTCTCGTTGAAAAATATGAACGTGAATTAATTCATGTAGAAAAACCGAACGTGAGATGAACATAATTAAGGAAATGAACCATTTTAAAAAGGAACTTTCATATTATTACTATTGTGATGTGGGCTGTGACGCTATTTCCACTTCAATTTCAACATAAAATCCTTCCCAAGAACAGCCTTGGCGGTTGAATCTTTTCCATTGTGGTGGGGCATGAATATCGAACTTTTGATCTATTTTCAGTCTTTTCATATCATAAAACCGAATTGTTAAAAATTGATGCATTGAGATATCATACTGTTACGAGCATTTGATTGATATAAAATTTTGATTTAACTATAACATAAAGTGCTTTTGGCACCATTTCAAATGGATACACATCATATATCCACCTATCATATTTAAGGAATTGATCTCCACCTTACGTGGTAGTTTTGCCCTCTGACGCCAATCCCACCCATTCCACAACCCTACGTGGATGTGTTTGTATATGAGTGTTTGCATAGAATTTTTATTTTTACCCTAGTGTTTTGTTGGATATGTATTTGATATATAATCATTTAATGAAATTATATTTTTATATTTAATTATATTAAAATGAGTGAAAATGTAGAGTTAATTATGTATAGAACATATCATGAATAGAACATATTGATGCCTCTGTTTAAAAAAAAATGATATCATATGCTCAACTAAACTTTAAATACTAAATTGTTTTTTAATTTGTCTTGATAATTTTTGTTGTTGACGAATTTTTTCTGTTGTTTGTTGTTTCTAGGGGTCGCATTTGAACCGCCCCCGCTTAGATCTGGCCGCCCCGTATTTAACGGGAAAAAGCCGATTTAACTGGGCGCGGGTACGGGGAAAACCCGTTTCTTTAGTACGGGAACGGGGCTGGGATCAAGAGATAGTCAAACCCGCCTCGCACTTGCCCCGTTTATTTTAATTTTTTTTTTCTCCCTTATATTTGATAATCATATAACTCCTATACACTTCTTAACATAGCAAGTACATATCAATACTTCTTTTTGTTACAATAGCAAGTACATATCTAATTTTTTTTTTTTTTTATATGTGAAAAATAACATGTATTTTTTATACTACA
>Ga0315915_1009793_pt1 | contig 10775 bp, 6 predicted proteins | sample MpolbnodulesMG_FD_207738 | JGI IMG/M metagenome (GOLD analysis project Ga0315915, IMG submission 207738) | Medicago polymorpha root nodule microbial communities from Los Angeles, California, United States - branched nodules | ecosystem: Host-associated > Plants > Roots > Nodule | place: USA... | reverse complement strand
ACATTATCTTATCTATATTATAACAAATTTATTCATTATATTTATATTTTAGATAGTAAATTTAACTAGCATATTATTACATTAAATAAAATAGATAAACTTTTTTTTTTTGAAGAAGCTAAATTAACCCACCTAAATTAGAAAATAGATAAACACAATAATCGATAATTTAAAATATATTTACTAAGACAAAGACATAAGGACAATCACGTAGAAGATTGTCCTATAATCACACCAAATTGATCATAAATAGTATATAATTAAAATAAATAAAATTGAAGGTTCTACTTAATTAAAAATACAAGTGTTACAATTTTTTTTAATTCTTTTGCAACTAAAATAAGTTGTTGAATATATCATAGTTCAAGAAAATTATTGTGAAGAACATATTTAATGTATATAAAATATCGGGATGTTGCAGTAATTAATTAAAAAAATCCATTTAAAATGTGTATCATATGATTGGTTAATTTAAAAATCACTCGTATAGATAACTAGTTTTAAGTCCTCTTACATAATAAGAAACTTGATATCTAGCTATATTTACTTAGTTTTTGGCAACGCATTCTCTATATTATGGCTAAAAGATTAAAGAATGCTCAAATGAATTGGTTTTATCATTAAAAAAATAAGTATCAAACGAAATTGATTACAATAATTTAATAAATCATTATGAATCTCAAAAATAAAAAAAAATAAAAAAGATATTAATTTTACTAAAATATTACTATTTTTTCAAAAATGCCTTATTTTAAATTTTCTCTCAGGCCTCAATATATGTTAGATCGGGTTTTTCTATTTTTTTTACAAGCAGATCAAGGTAGAATTTTATAAAATTTTATATGATTATTTATATAAAAAAATCAGTTATTTGATATATAATATTTATTCTCACCTGACTTACATGACTTAAAAAGAGTCATATTTAACACATGAAAAATGATAGAGACATGTATTCATTGTAAGACATATTGGTGGTTTATGCGTGTAGTTCATTGTGTAAATTGTGATTGAAATTCATGACCCTTAAAGTCATGTTTAATTCGTGAGAATGAGAGAAAATGAATTGTGTTTGAATTAATCGTCTTTTTATCTTTTCTTTAATTAATAAAACTCACGTTCATTAAGGTTTCGCATATTTCTAAAATGCTTATCTTTTTAATTAATTCATGCATCTTATGAATCAATTCACTGCAAAAATAAATATCGGAATGACTATTTTCTTAGGTAATTCCATATCAACAAAAGAAAAATCTTAGTTGTTTATTAGGACCAAAAAGCCTGGCCAATTTTCGAAAAAAATTGTTGGTGCGGTGTTATTTTGTGTTGTTTGTTGTAATGTTTTTTAAATTTACTTGTATGCTACACATTAAGGTGTTTTTCTTTAATTTGGTTGGTTGTACATACAATCCTACTAATGTTATTATTCATTAATGAATATGCCTTCTTCTTCTTTTTTTTATAAAAAAAATTTTGCAACTTAATTTTTATGTTCACTTTAGAACCCCAAGTAGTTTGTTCAAGTTCCAAAGTGCAAAAAAAATAAATTAAAATAGTATGATCAAAAGGGTAACCATTTGATCATACTATTTTAATTTTTTCGCTTTTTTAGTCGGTCAATATGGTAGAATAAATCTTAAGACCGACTATATATCTAATTATTATGTTGGCTAAAATGCACTTTTCTTCTCCTAAGTTTTAAAATGTAGCAATTTTGGCCCTAAGTGACCTCATGTTTAAGGAAATATGCATTTTTTGACCCCCTAACATAAGAAAAATATGATATTTTGACCCTTTATCTTCTCAAAAAGTTGCGATTATGACCCCTGTTTTGAGACACGTGGCGTCTTCTCAGCAATTTTGAGACGAAAGAGGCCAAAATTGCCATTTTTTTTAATAGGGGACCAAAATCGCAACATTTTGAAATTTAGGAGGTGAAAAGTGCAGTTTAGCCTATTATGTAATAACAATGGTTTCTCCTTAGATCTCCTTTAGTTCTTGAGTGTATCTAGCGAGAGATACTATCTCTATTCGAATCTAGAAAATTTGGTATAAAGAAAGGATAATACTTGGGCGACATTGTGGTTGGTGATATTGGCCAACCACAATGTCACAAGTGTACAAAGAAATAAAAAAATATTGTGAAAGAGAAAGAAAAAAGACATTTGTGACATTGTGATTGACCAATGGCACAATGTCACCAACTATAATGACACCCAAGTGCTTGATAGATGCAACAAAATTGCAAAGTGGCTAAAAATATGGCATTCCTTGTGTTAAAAATACAAGCTAATTTACTAATCATAACTAGCGAAAAGACGGACACTCACATGCTTGTCTTTTCGCTTTTTTTATCGCGCTAACGTTTAAAAATTATGAACAGTGTTTTTTTTTTTTATGAAATTTTGATTTTGATTAAAACTAAAAATATAAATGTTAGTTGCTTTCAAGTAATAACAAACCAAACTAATCATGATTATTTATTTCAATGACACCAACAATATAACAAAAAAATATAATTAAATTCATTTTTTTAATGACGCCAACAACGATCTTTATTATAGAAAAAGTTGTTTAAGGGTATAATTGAGATAATGAAAAAATAAGTATAAATATGCTCATATAATTTGTTACATTTTTTAAATGATAAAGGAAAAAACAGACATATATATGTTTGTTACATTTTTTTTATTATTTAAATTTATACTTATCTATTTGTTACATGTGTTATTTGTATTCAAAATTGAGGACATTTTTTGAAAGAAAAATTCAGCCCAAAAGAGCTGAAAGGGAGTGTTTTCTTTATATATAACTAGCGGAACACATGTGATTATTTTATTATGTTTGTTTGTATAATTTTGATTATAAATTTTAAATTTTAAAATATTAATGGAAATTATTGATATATTGATTTATAAACAAAAGATAAAATTATCTATGAACTCAACATATTTTAGTTTGTCTGCATATAAAATAATGATCATTTATTGTTTATTCTAATAGTAATTAGTACATCATAATATAAATGTATAAATGACATGTTATGTAAAAGAAACATTGCTATGATTGCGATAAAAAAATATCTTTAAAAACTACGTTTTTCGTAAAGTCTCCATCTTCTCCTTCTATTTTTCCTTCTTTAATGAGAACTTTTGTTGAATTTTGAGAAACTCCTCTTGATAAAGCTACATATAATTGACCATGGCTGAAAACATGTCATGGAAGATAGATTTCGAAATTGGAAATGGTTTGCCCTTGTAACTTATTTACGGTAATTGCAAAACTTAGTCTAACGGGAAACTGTTTTCTACTAAGCACAAAGGAAAGTCCTGAACTCGCATTTGTTTTTAATTTAATTCTAGGCAAGAATGTTCTTTTTCCAACATCGCTTCCTGTTAGGATTTCCACATCCAACATATTCTTAAATAAACCACGACATAACAATCGTGTCCCATTACACAGGTCTTATCTAGGGTCTATGTTTCGCAACAACATCAAAGGTGCACCTTTTTTTACCTTTAAAATATGTGGTGGGATACTTCCTTGAGCAATTGAGTTTAAGAATTCATGTTGATATAAGTTATGAGTATCCCCTTCAACCTCGTCAAATGACAACAAATTATGTTCCTCTCCTGGAAGATTGATAATTATGTCATTCAATTTTTGAACATCATCATTTGTAAGTGTAATTATGGCTCTTTCGACCATATACGATGCATCCCATCCATGCAAATCTAATTGTGGAAAAATATGATCAATAAGAGTTTGTATTGACTGTTCTCCTTCCCATGGTAATGCAATTTGAGGAGGTATCCTCACCATATCATTGGGTTTGGTAGGTTCAACATCGTCACCAATTCACATAAGAAATTGTGCAAATTCAGGATCATCCATTGATTGCATATTTTGTATCAAATGTAGGACTTTGGTATTAGCCCACAAATAAGACCTAATAATACATGCAAATATCATTTGTGCCTTACTACCTTTTTGGATAACTTGAAGTACTTGGCGAAAATCTCCACCCATGATCATAACTTTTCCACCAAATGGAGCATCACAGTCTAAAATATCTTTTAGTGTTCGATCTAATTCTTCTAAACAATATTTGTTTGTCATTGGGGCTTCATCCCAAATTATGACATCTAATACTCTAATAAGCTTTGCAAAAATCTTTTTGCTTTTTTATATTGTAGATGGAATTTGGTTGTACATCAAAAGGTAAATTAAATCGGGAGTGTGCAGTTCTACCACCCAGTAATAATGTTGCAGCTATACCAGATGACGCGGTTGCTAAGACAATTTTTCCTCTATTTCTCAAAGTTGCCATTAATGCTTGATAAAAGAATGTTTTACCTGTTCCTCCTAGACCATCAACAAAAAATACTTGACTCTATTTACGATCAATGACATTCATAACGTTAGAGGATTTAAAGTCAAATCTTTAACATTATTTTTTGCTCACGTTTGTTACTAATATTTTTTTAGAGGATTGAAAATCCAATCTTTAACAATATTTTTTGCCCAAGTTGTCACTAATCTTTTTTTTAGAGGATTTAAAGTCCAATCTTTAACAATATTTTTTGCTCACGTTTGTTACTAATCTTTTTTTAGAGGATTTAAAGTCAAATTTTTAACAATAAGTTTTGCTCACGTTTGTTACTAATATTTTTTTAGAGGATTTAAAGTCCAATCTTTAACAATATTTTTTGCTCACGTTTGTTACTAATATTTTTTTTAGAGGATTTAAAGTCCAATCTTTAACAATATTTTTTCCTCACATTTATCACTAATATATTTTTTTTAGAGGATTTGAATTCCAATCTTTAACATTATTTTATGCTCACGTTTGTTATTAATTTTTTTTAGAGGATTTAAAGTCCAATTTTTTTAACATTATTTTTTGCTCACGTTTGTTACATTTATTTTAATTTTAAATTAAATTTATTCTTATCTATTTCTTACATGTGTTATTTGTATTTAAAATTAAGGGTATTTTTGGAAAGAAAAGTCCAACCCAAAAGTGCTGAAAGAGGTAGTTTTCTTCTATACTATATATAAACAAAACTACCCCTTTCAGCACACTTTTGGGTTGGACTTTTCTTTTCAAAAATACCCTTAATTTTTAATTTTAATTTTATTTTAAATACAAATTAAATAAAACATGTAACAAATAAATCAGAATAAATTTAATTTAAGGAGAAAACTCACACACAATTCCTTATGAAGTGTTCTTACTGTGAGACAATTATAAAATAACACCTGGATTATTAATACATGTCACTAATCGTTCTCGTTAACCCTCTTTTACCTTTGTTAACCACATATTAAACTCATAAAAAACTAGCACAAAACAAAAACTCATGTTACTTTTTTACAAACTGATTTTATGTTGTATATCTGTGTTGTTCCCCTCAATACAACCGAGAAAGTTTGCCAAGTATTTTCATATCTCTTCCATAAAAAACAGTATTTCCATATTATTTTATTAATGTAAATTACTATCCCTTAGCCTTTGATCAATTGTAACAAACGTGAGCAAAAAATAATGGTAAATATTGGACTTTAAATCCTCTAAAAAAAGATTAGTAACAAACACGAGCCAAAAATAATGTTAAAGATTAGACTTCAAATCCTCTAAAAAAAAGATTAGTAACAAACGTGAGAAAAAAAATTGTTAAAGATTGGACTTTAAATTCTCAAAAAAAAAAAAGATTAGTAACAAACGTGAACAAAAAATAATGTTAAAGATTGAACTGTAAATCCTCTAAAAAAAAATTAGTAACAAACGTGAACAAAAAATAATAATGTTAAAGATTGGACTTTAAATACTCTAAAAATAAATTAGTAACAAACGTGAGCAAAAAATAATGTTAAAGATTGGACTTTAAATCTTCTGAAAAAAAGATTACTAACAAACGTGAGGAAGATATAATGTTAAAGAATCCTCTAAAAAAAATTAGTAACAAACGTGAGCAAAAAATATCGTTAAAGATTTGACTTTAAATCCTCTAAAAAAAAGATTAATAACAAACGAGAGCAAAAAATAATGTTAAAGATTGAACTTTAAATCCTCTAAAAAAAGATTAGTAACAAACGTGAACAAAAAATAATAATGTTAAAGATTGGACTTTAAATACTCTAAAAAAAAAATTAGTAACAAACGTGAGCAAAAAATAATGTTAAAGATTGGACTTTAAATCTTCTGAAAAAAAGATTTGTAACAAACAGGAGCAAAATATAATGTTAAAGATTGGACTTTAAATCCTCTAAAAAAAAGATAAGTAACAAACGTGAGCAAAAAATATTGTTAAAGATTGAACTTTATATCCTTTAAAAATAGATTATGGTTCTCACAGTTCATAATTCGTTCCCGCATTGTTTAGTTTTTCTCAACCTCATCTGCATCAGAATTTATAATTAACTTGTAAGTTTTTTTTCTTTCATGTTACAACTAATCAAAGTCGATTAATTTTACGGATTATATTTGACTTTGCTGGTTTATAAGTGATTACAATTCAAATTGTTTACGATTAATTTTAATGATTATTTGACCTTGCTGGTTTATAATTGCTTATACAAACTATGATAGTGTTTTTTTTTTTTTTTTTTATATATAAAGAGAACCGTGGTTTTTTAAATTATTAAATAAAGGGAAAATTATAATGACTTCCCTTGAGGTATATGTAAATGTAACAAACACTCCCTCTAATTTTACAATAAACAATAACATCCCCTGTCGTTAAGCTCCTTTCACTGCCGTTTAAAGGAATAAAAATATCACTTTTTTCTTTGTGATTTCAAACGTTCTGTATGTATACAATTGATAAACTGCTTCAATGACCCTCATCCAATATCCAACAAAATACAGTGAAATCAAAGTGTTAAATCATTATTTTGTTTAATAAAGGCAATATAGCTTCAGCAACGTATGTAACGTCGGTGCCGATGACGATATTGAAAACTCTATCACTCAACTCCTTTATGTTTTCTATGTGATCTTTGTTTCCCCACTCAAGTTTTTTTCTAGTTAGTTTAGTAAGCAATGGTTGTCATCTTCACATGTAAGTTGTGATGCTCCACCATTGATAAAGACGTCTAATATTTTCAAATGGCATTCCCTCGCGGCTGTTGTTGTAGCATAGCCTCAGAACAATCTCACACTTACATTAATTCCCACATTCTATTTAATCTTAACACTTAAATTTTTTTTGGCGACATGTCACATATCTATGACTTAAAATTGGGTAATTAGAGCACACCTAAATGAAGCAATGATAATGTCGCTATTTGGACGAATATCACAGTCATACATTGATAAACAAAATATTACAAATTCATTTCTTATTTTGTTAAAAAATTTTAAATATATGCATGGTACTTTTACTAACTCTTTCATTATTATCCTTTTAAAACAAAAAACATAAATGTTTTTCATTATTAATTATTAATCTTTTAATTTTGACGATTCTTATTAGAAAAATGGAAAATAGCAAAAATCAACTATCGAGGGAGGGTCACCAGAAAGTAAGGACATAATATGAAAGGAAAAGAAAACAGAGAATGGACAATGAGCAAACACAACAACGACTACTTCTTCAAAGACGAGAAAATTATAAACGGCGGAAAGAAAAAGAAAAAGGAAATGAAGTTGAAATATCATGCACTAATGATATCGTTGAGCCGAACGTGCCCAATCAAATTTTCACAAAAATAATGTTGAGTTCAAAAATAATTTTGTTATATGCCTTAATAATATTTTGTTTATAAATCAATATATCAATAATTTCCATTAATATTTTAAAATTTAAAAATTTTAATCAAAATTATACAAACAAACATAATAAAATAATCACATACGTTAACGCAGTAGAAAGAGCGGACAGACGGACACGATAGTGCCCGTCTTTCCAGTAGTTATATATAGTATAGATAAAGAAAACTACCCTTTCAGTAATTCTGAGTTGAATTTTTCTTTCCAAAAAACACCCTCAATTTTCAATACAAATAACACATGTAACAAATAAATAAGAATAAATTTAAATATTAAAACAAATGTAACAAAAACGATATGAATATTTTTTTTTCCTTTATCATTTAAAAAGTGTAACAAACTAGATTAATATATTTATACTTACTTTTTCATCATTCCAATTATACAATTAAACAACTTTTTCTATAATAAAATTGTAGTTGGTGTCATTAAAAAAAGAATTTAAATTATATTTTTTTTGTTATATTGTATTATTGTCGGTGTCGTTGAAATAGATAATCATCGTTAGTTGGATTTTTTATAACTTGAAAGCAACAAACATTTTTATTTTTTTTAGTTTTAATCAAAATCAAAATTTCAAAACAAAAAAAACACCGTTCATAATTTTCAAACGTTACGTGTCCGTCTTTTTGCTAGTTATAATAATATTAATTATAATACTTTGACGGGAATAATAAAAATAATAAATTCTAATTTGTAAGTAACCGCGTTGTGCGTAAATGCTTCGTGTGATTTGTGCAAAAAGCTTTCATACCATTTAGCTTCACTATTAAAAAAGATAACAACTTCTTTTATATTTGTTTTGTGATTGTTGTCATTATATCAGATAAATATGATTTGTTTTTGTTATATTTGAAAGTAACAAATATTTATATTTACAATTTTAATTTATATAATTTTTTTTTAATTCACAAGTAAAATTTCTATAAAATATCGTTGATAGTTTACATACGTTAGCGTAATAAAAAGAGCAGAAAGACAAGCATATGAGTGTCTGTCTTTCTGCCGGTAATAATAATTGTTTTTCCTTCAAAAAATATTGTTTCGTTTTTTTGTTCTACCAAATACATGGCCTTCAATTTAATGGTCTACATAGCACGAATTTAAACATGTCTCATTCAAAATAAATGGTGCAGATAATGTTCATATGTGATTATAACCCGAGGGAAGCTCGTGGGTCTCGTGCAGATAGAATAAAATAATAACAATAATAATAATAAATAAATAATAAGTAAATTATTTCTATAAAACCAAACTATGGTTGAACTTGAAAAGAGATACACTCACACTCAGGGAGGAATAGAAACGTGAATAGTTAATAGTTGACTAGAGAGAATATATTGTTCATCAATGGAAGATGTTGAAGTTGAACAACCACTCAAAGTGCACTTCATTCCATTTCTAGCATCTGGACATATGATCCCTCTTTTTGACATAGCAACTATGTTTGCATCCCGTGGCCAGCAAGTCACCGTCATCACCACTCCTTCCAACGCCCAATCCCTTATAAAATCTATCTCATCCGCCGTTCCCTCCTTCCTTCGCTTTCATACCGTTGACTTTCCCTCCCAACAAGTTGGCCTCCCTGATGGCATTGAATCCATGTCTTCCACCACCGACTCCACCACCTCTTGGAAGATTCATAGTGGCGCAATGCTCCTCCATGAACCCATTAAGGATTTCATGGAGAATGATCCACCGGATTGTATCATCTCCGATGCCACATACCCATGGGTTAATGACTTGGCCCATAAGTATCAGATACCTAACATCACATTTAACGGAATGTGCCTTTTTGCCGTCTCCCTCATGGAGACCCTCAAAATAAACAATTTACTTCATTCGCATACAAATTCTGATTCGGATTCAAGTACCTTTGTCGTTCCAAATTTTCCTCATCATATCACCTTGTGTGGAAAACCGCCAAAGTTAATCATCACATTCCTAGAAACAATGCTTGAGACAATACTTAAAAGTAAAGCGCTCATCATCAACAACTTCAGTGAACTTGATGGAGAAGAGTGCATCCAACACTACGAAAAAACCACATGTCACAAGGTTTGGCATCTTGGTCCAACTTCTCTTATTTGCAGAACTGTTCAAGAGAAATCAGAGAGGGGAAACGAGGGTGTTGTGAATGTACATGAGTGCCTGAGCTGGCTCGACTCAAATAGAGTTAACTCAGTATTGTACATATGTTTTGGAAGCATCAATTATTCACCTAATAAACAACTATATGAGATGGCGTGCTCGTTAGAAGCAGCTGGTTACCCGTTCATATGGGTTGTTCCGGAGAAGAAAGGCAAAGAAGATGAGAGCAAAGAAGAGAAAGAAAAGTGGTTGCCAAAGGGATTTGAAGAGAGAAATATTAAGAAGAAGGGTTTGATCATTAGGGGTTGGGCACCACAGGTTAATATATTGAGTCACCCTGCAGTTGGGGGATTTATGACGCATTGCGGATGGAACTCAATCATTGAGGCTGTCAGTATGGGAGTTCCAATGATAACGTGGCCAGTTCATGGAGATCAATTCTACAACGAGAAACTGATAACACAAGTCCGGGGAATTGGAGTTGAAGTCGGTGCAACGGAATGGTGTACGAGTGGCGTTGCGGAGAGAGAGAAGTTGGTGAGTAGAGATAACATAGAGAAGGCTGTGAGGAGATTGATGGACGGTGGTGAGGAAGCTAAAAGTATCAGGCTACGTGCTCGAGAGTTTGGAGAAAAGGCTACACAAGCTATTCAAGAAGGTGGCTCATCTCATAATAATTTGTTGGCTTTGATTGATGAACTTAAAAGATTGAGAAACCTTAAGCCGTATGATTAATTCAAAGGAGTATTGTATAAGTTTTTCAACTTTTCCTAATAACATTGTTGTTTCTGTTGGAGTAAGCCCTAATAGCCAATCTATATTGATTGGGTTTGGCTTTGTATCATGATATTGATATAAATATATATTGTGAATATATAAATAATAAGGCATTTCTTTATTGATTTTGTTT
>Ga0315915_1009792_pt1 | contig 10775 bp, 9 predicted proteins | sample MpolbnodulesMG_FD_207738 | JGI IMG/M metagenome (GOLD analysis project Ga0315915, IMG submission 207738) | Medicago polymorpha root nodule microbial communities from Los Angeles, California, United States - branched nodules | ecosystem: Host-associated > Plants > Roots > Nodule | place: USA... | reverse complement strand
TCCTTGGGAAAAACAAGTTTCGGAAAAATCGACGTTATTGGACAATTTTCAAAAGTTAAGTTCAAAATCACAAGATCAAGTCCAATCCCATCTATGAGATGTTCCAGTAGGTTTAAGAGCATAAACAATAATTAAACATGTTGAAAGAAGCGTTTTACAAAGCTTGGATTGGTCCCCGGAAGCCCGGAACGAAAATCAAAAGATGCTGAAACTAGGCTCGTTCGCTTAAGTGACGACCTGTTCGCTTAAGCGACCAAGCTTTAGTAGCTTGCAGTAGCTGTTCGCTTACCGTTCGCTTTCCGTTTGCTTGAGCGACCGAGTTCCAGAAACTCTCTGTGGTTGTTCGCTTACAGCTCGCTTATTGTTCGCTTAAGCGAACAATCATCAGTTCTGCAGAAAACTTTCGGGTTCCAACCCCCTTTTCACCTAAAATCCCCAATTTTGATATCCCAATACCCAAATTCGTTCCCAGAGGTTGTTTACAGGTTCATGAACTCAAAAGGGCTTTCAAAAACACATTAAACATGAAAGCAATTGTCAATTTCAACATGATTCACCAAATCAACCCATTTCCACAAAACCAACAACAACAACTTAATTCACTTCACAAACCCATGATTATGAACACCCAAGTTATGAATCATCAACAACATTATCTCATAGCAACAACAACATCAATCAAACATGAATTCTACCACAAATCAACAACAACATAACACAATTCAACAATTAGAGCACAATTCACAATATACTCATTTCCTCATATTATGAACATGCAATTTCATCATCAACACTACAATTATGAACAATTTCATATCCTCACACATATCACTAACACTAGAGCACGAATTTCAACAACTAAGCTCACAATAATCACTTATCCTATTAAGCACTTATGCAAGGAATTAGAGGAAAGATTACCACTAAGAGATTATGAATGAAATCTAACCCCCTTACCTCAATAAGCAATAATCCTAACAAAAGCTTTAATTAAGCTCCTAGAATCCCTAGCTCCCCTTGGTTCTTCAAGCCTTTCTCTACAACCCTCTTCTCTTCCTCTTGCCCCTTTCTCTCTCTACCTCTTCCAAAGCTTATGAAATGGTTGTGTAACCTTATTTTCTTTAATGACTAATGCTTATATAGTTCTTACACAATTGGGCTTAACCTCCTTAATGTCTTAATGGGCTCACCACACTTATAAACTAACTCCCAAAGTTTTAAAAATAATAATAATATCGATCACTTATCGGTTATAAAATAAATTACGACAACCCATTAGTAACTTAATAAAATAACAATGGCTTTCACTTAAGCATTAAAATAATCCTTACCGCAAAATTACTAAATTACCCTTACTCCCAAAACGACCAAAATACCCTTGAGTCCAAAATGACTATAATACCTTTCTAACACCGAAATCCACTAATTTCAACCAAAATACACATAGAGGCAATTAATCACATATAAGCACAAATAAACACATATTAAACAATTAAAAATCAAATCTAGCGAAAATCGGGCTGTTACAGGAAAACTATCTAAAGAACTCACATGTATTTACTGATATTTGCTTCAAGCTCCTAAGCTTCTACACCAAACCCTAGCCAATAGCTTATCACCAACAACTCGATTCCTTGGTTCAGCACAAAACCCATATCAGTCCCCTTACTTCAAACTCTCCTCCAGGCCTCAATACTGAACATAAAATCGTGAAACTGGTACCAAAATAGCAATTTAAACATAGAATTCTTGATAATCACTTATGGCAGATTTTTACCTTAAACAACTCAAATAACAACTTGTAGCTTCTATCAATTTGAACATCAATCATTCATAAAACAACTCAAGCTTCCACCTAAAGCCAAACCTTGGCTTTAAGATTCCAATAGTCATACATGCATTCACCCTTGAAGTTTGAACTTGAACAACCAAGATGATGAGGGTGAAGATATGGCTCAGCCAAGAGGAAGGAAAGAAAGGGGCCTTGCTTGCATTAAGGATCAAATGTTACAAGGATTAAGTTGTATTGGCTGCATGTTTCATTTAGTGGAAAGTGGATGAGGATTAGGTTGATGGATGAGAAGATAGGGAGGAACACGTGAGGTAGGGGAGAGAAGAGAGGGATAAGCTTATGTAGAGAGAGGAAAGAAAGGGAAAATGAGAGGAAGAGAGTTTAACCCCTTTTTATACTTACTTGACAATTACTAAAATGCCCTTCTTATTAAAAGTCTTGCTAAGACACACTAAAACTAATACTAATAATTAAACATGTGTGTTTAACTGACACTGCATGTCAAATATTCTCTGTTATATAATTAACCCTTCATGATATTTATCCTCTGACATGTTCACCAATACTGAAGTTTGTTGAAAATTTAGGGAGATATTACACTCTACCCCACTAAAAAGGAATTTTGTCCTCGAAATTCAGAAACTACCTGAAAACCATTGTGGTTAATGCTTAACATCTTTGACTTTAGTTCCCATAAACTTCACCATTAGATGAAACCTTCCGGTTAATCTTTATAACAATCTGACTTGAGTTGAGGGATAAAGGGTGATTCCAAAATCCAACGAATCTTCAATTTCTCTAAGTTGAACAAGTTCAATAATACTTTTCCTAGTTGTGATTCGTGAGTTAACTTATACATCTTGGATATCCTATACGGTCATCCAATTAACATATTGCCGACCCTGTTAACTTTAGCTCTTCATGAGCGGATCTTAGCTTGAGTGATTCACTCTATTGTGGCTAATTCCATAATCTTTTCTTTCCGAACTATGCCCCACATAACGAGACCTCATAACTGCAATCATGACATACTTAGTTTAAGGTCGTCCTTTCATCAGGATGTTAGCCAACAACAAACCTATCTCTGCAAAATAAGAACAAATTCCATTTCTCCTCATTGCTCAGCATAAACGTAGGTGTATTACTTCTATTATCTGCCTTGAATTCTTATGGGTTAACTCCATTGCGGCACTACCTCATCATCTGATGGAAAGTACTAACTATCAAGCACAATTGATAAATCATATTTGTATACAAAATGTACTACGTGACAATTACATTAAGTATAGTTTCTTTCTGAGTACTAGTGCACTAACAATAAGTACACAATACGTAAAGTAGTACAACTGATGGCTCATCCCATGAAGTATCTCTCTTTTCATAAGACATTTATTTATCTATGGCGAGCTTTTGTCTTCCCTACACTATAATACCCTTTTAACACATACTCCCTTAGCATACATAATTTCCTTGTGAATGACATTGTTCCCACAGGTACTATAGAAAACGGGTCCTCCCATATATTAAGGGTTAACACATTACCCATACATATTGTATACATAATCATGTTCTCACGTATTATGCTTTGCTTGATAATGTCAATACTTGCTTGTTAATTTTTCTTAAAGAAAACTTTGTAATACTTGCATATGGGCACTGGTATTGAGGATTACACATTTTGTGAAAGTATAGTGAAACTGGGCCCCGAACGGCACTACAGAACAACGAAACGAGTCGACAACACAACTGTGCTGCCAAATCTCGCTCTAGATGAGTTTAGCTTGCTTTAAGCGAGATGTGACATTTCAGGACCTGCGGAATTCGTATTTCAGCTCAAAATGTCAATTCCAAGTACCCATATGCATGTATCAGGTTTAGAAATCATGTAAACATTATAATTCATCATTAGGGCAAGTATTAACAAGTAAAACATAGACTTGGGGAAACAATCACAACCACAAAATCATAGAAAACCATGTGGTCCCACGCAGAACTCTTTACTAGCCGACTCACATATCTTGTGCATACTTAAATTTACCGACTAAGCAACTCAAATACCATTTTAGAGGAGATTCTGATTTCCCTTGACGTACTTGGATAAGGAAACGTGCATCATACTCTTACTATGTCTTTCATAGATTACTTGAGTCCCGTCTTTTTTGAACCTGGCACTTCAAAATTTCTTACTCATCTCTTACAACTTCTCACTGGAAACGGATACTCGCTTGGTCTTACACCACTTATCATATCTCATGAAAACTCCGTTCCAAGGTCCACGGCTTTGCGTATTCCTTAATTCCTTTACTGATCAATTTCTGATGCGTTACTCTGGTCCATCAATCATCTATAAACATATTCACCAATCCATGAGACTGGTGAAACTTCACACTCATCATTACATCATAGTTATCAAATTTTCAATTCTTCCTGGGAGTTCACATGTCGTGATCAGAAAAGCTAGCTTGTACTTCTCACTGCTTCATACTGTTAACTTTTTAGACCGAGATATCATACTGGATAATTATTACATGCTTGATGGTTAAGTCCACATGCATCCTTCCATTCCTGATATAGAGATACTCATCCTTAGGATCCCTTCTGAGTAACTTCGACTCTTAGAATATATCATAATTGCTAGATCACTCCTTAGGTTCAAAATGGTTGTAAAGGGATTCACTAATAAAGAACACACAACTTCTTGATACTTATATCTTACTTAACGTCATCGTATTAGCGATACCTCCCATATACTAGGACCACAAAAACTTAATACGAAAATTCCGGTTGACTCTCAACATATTCACATACTTGACATTCCGTCGTGTTAGTCTAACTCCATCCGTCCATCAGTTTATCGAACCTTGTTAACTTATTATTCTTTCTTTAATCTTATCGTGACGAGAGGTTACGCTTTATCTCAGTTCACTACAATGATTCTCAATCCGAACAACTTACTTCCTTATGATAATAACTGGGAAATTCTGATAGAATCCGACTAACTCACATTGCTTGCATAATTACCTCATAAGGATTTAAATTCATCTACTCCCGACGACTTTCCTTGTTCCCCTATTGATCCAATTACTGCTCCAAACATTAGAACCTTGTTCATTCCGAACATCCAAATCTCCAGTTCCATACATATATTATCGTTTCTGAGAGCTTACTGATTTCGGCAATAAATGCCGACTTCTCCATTCTAAATTTCTCTTTATCTTGTAACCCTGAACTTACGTTCCAGAACATAGTTCCACTCTATATCATAATTTCATTTCAACTGTGGAACTTACGGAGGTCTCAAACCACTCCTTAGATATTCTTGAATCCTTCGTTTCTCCACATATGAAATATTTTAGATATTCTTGAATCCTTCGTTTCTCCACATATGAAATATTGTCCAACAATGTATCCAACAATGTCTGGGTATTCCATCTTAATCCTAACACCACTCTGCATTCCAGAGGAAGCTATCTCTAACTCTTCAGTTGACTATCCACCATTAGGCACTGAGTGGATTCTTACCATTCCTCACCCTGAGTCCTTACTTCCTAGTTCATCTTCATCATACACTTCGTTCCTCCTAAGTCCTAATCAGCTCTCAGACATTCGTTTTAATCGTCGCGTGCTATATTGAGTTGATCAGGCTCAACTAGCAACAAGTTTTAGAACAATTATCCGGAACCCAATGGCCTCACTACATTAGTTGAAATCAAATGACCCATGGCACGATCTGAATCAACCTGCTCTGATACCAAATGTAACGCCCATTCTAAACGTATCTAGAAAGTTTAACATGTGCTTATGTTTACTACTGGCTAAATTAAAATTTACAACATAAAGACTTCGAATGAATATATTATATACAACAAATCAGTTCGACCACATGCCTGCAACAATGTTAGTACTGGCTAACTCTTGAAATCCATAAGGAAATCCTGCATCTGGTACAAACGAGCCCTTGTTGATTATCCATTCGACCACATGCCTGCAACATCCTGCTAAACCATCCTGCTGATCTGAAACAAATAAGGATTGGGATAAGACATAATGTCTTAGTGAGTTATACCTAATCCTAGGATGTAGGTAACCTCGGGGGAAACCTAGGGTCACCATGTGTCTACAATACAACCATTCGGTTTATTATACGTGTGTGGAACATGTATACCTAGACGATCATGCATACTAGGGCCGTCATAAGGTTCTACGTGTCATAACCTATAAGTCTTGCCACATATATCATGAAGTTGAGAAAAACACAAGAAAGGGGGGTTGAATTGTGTTTTCTTTTTCTTCTTTTTCTCGTACTAAAGTCACTGATCAGAAGCAGATAGAGTTCAGCTTCTGAAGTGATAATCAGAATCTAAATGCAGCGGATAAAACAGAGAGAGATAGAGAAGAAGAACACAAAACAATTATACAAGTTCCTTCCACAAACCGGAAGTAGTCCTATCCCCCTTGCACTTCCAAGGATAGTTCACTAAGAATGTAATATCTGATTACAGCTGCTCAATGCTACAACTAGCAAGAGACTTCAAATTACTCAAGCACAACTGCAAGAGATTTCCTATGCTCCTGTACACAGTCAAGAGACTTCCAATGCTCAAGCACAACTGCAAGAGACTTCTATTGCTCAAGCACACACGCAAGAGACTTCTATTCAAACAGAATTACAAAGAAATTTGTTTGAGGTTGAACACTTGATATACAATCAGTGGTGTTCACAATACAGATCAGATACAAACTCTTTTAGACTCTAGAATTTCTAAGATATGAACTTTGATAAGAAATTCTAGGTGAACTTTTGATGCAGAACAATTTCAATAGAGTTTGGCACTTTCGAATTGTTGTATGAGTCTTGTTTATGTGTGTGTCTGCATATCTAACCAGCAGGTCTTCACTTATTTAAATAGAGGTGTGAAAGATACGTTGGAAATCGCCAGCACATCAAAAAGAGTCGTTTGAAGCTTGATCAAAATCACCAATGAACATTTGCCTGATATGGTTATTTTCCTATGAATGATCAATTTCAAATACATTCCTAGTCTGAAGGAACATTGTTGCAGGCATAGCTGTTATTCTTGTCTTGATGCAGAGACACAAACAGAGTAGTGGAGATAGTGGTTGTACAGTTCGTACAATTGTCCTTTGTCAACTCTCTCCAAAGTAAAAGCGTCCAAAGCCTTCAAAACCATTTGAATTAGTCGTTGCTTTGTTCTTTCAGTCTTCTGTAGTTTCCAACTCTGTAGAAGTTGTCTTGAAGTTTATCTTGTTCAACCAAATTAGATCCAACTCTTTAGGATGAACATAAGAAGGATTGACATCAGAAGCATTTCTTCCTTTTTTGCACAGTTGAGTCTTCTCTTGAGTTCTGTTGACCCTTACTTCTTGTAGGTTATTGACAGCCCCTTTCAACCAATCCTCGAGGTTGTTCTGAGAAATGTCTTGAGCATCAAGAGATGATCTTTGAAGTTCAGACATAACAAAATCAACTCTTTCTCTTAATCTCCTTCACTGCTTCTCATAGCTTTCTTCATGAACCTAGTTGTTTCTAGCTTCAATTAACTTGTTTAACTCCTGAAAAATGTTCTCACACACATCTGCTAATATAGTAGAATCTAGAAACAGGGTGGATGGAGAGGGGACATTTGTAGGTCATTGGTATAAGGTAGGTTAGGTTTAGTAATAATTGTATTGGTCTCAGATGGTAAATCAAGAACAAAGTTTAAGACCACAGTTGAAGATGAGTTTGAAGACTTGTTAAGAAATCCAGGTTTGAACCAGGAGTTAGCTTACTCATCCTCATCATCAGAATGATCTGATGTGATCAAAAAATTAGATTCAAAGATTAGTTCATTAAAGGTTTGAGACTCAAGTTTTTCAACAAGGACTTGTTCAGGAACATGTTGTTCAGGAACAGGTTGTTTAGGAACATATTGTCTTTTCTTGGCTAGGTTTCTCAATGCAATTCCAAAGGAAATGTTAGAGTGTGTTGCATTGAGATGGTACGGTAGATGTTCAGGATGAATGACAATGTCAGTACAGGTAGATGAGGCCATTTGTAAGTTTGGTGCTTGTTGTTGGGGGCTTTCTAAAGTAACTCCATCAAAAGCTACTTCAGAGGCTTTCTCTTGATTAGGCTCACAACCTGGTAATTCTCCTGAATAATGATTAACAAGATCATCCAACACAGAAGGTTCAGATGCTTGGGTGGTTGGTTTAGGATGTGATGATTCAGAGAGATTTGCAGACTCAATCACTGTTGGTTCATCAACACCTTTTACATCAGCAGGAAGAGATTGAAGGGGTTCAATCATGGGTGGTTGAAGAGGATCATCACCAGGTAGTCTTGCACATATATCCACTCTCATTTGAGACATCTCACCTATTCTTTCAAGAACAAATGGATACATAGGCTCAAATGTTTCATCACTAGGCTTTTTCTAGAGTTTGGTGGATGGTGAAAGGCATTTGTTTATGTTTGTATAGATTCTGTTCAAAGGAACATCATCTATATCTGAGGAGTTTGAGATGGAGGTTGAGTGTGAACGTGAGGCTGAACTAGATTCTATTTCCATAACATTAGCAGTGTGAAGAGAATCAGTATTACCTCGAGTAGCTTCTTAAGCATTAGCTTCTGAAATAGCAGCTTCCTCACTCTGAACATCTTCAGTAGCCTTCATAAGTTCACCAACACCTGAAGTTTCTTCTAGAGCACCAGCTGATGTCAACAAACTCCTAGCTTTAGTTGACACCCAATCTTGTACTTCTTTTAAAGACTTAATCACTTCTTGTGCAATTACACCAGCATCTTCCCTTGCTATGCTTGATGCAGGAACTTCAAAGTTCCGGGACCTTCTCAAGTACAGCAGCATCTGCAGCTTTCTTGGGAAGAGGTTCAGGAGCTTCATCAACATACTCAGCTTCTGAAGTTGCTCTCGTCTTTGACTTCCTGTTTCTAGCAATTGACAAAGCACCACCATACATGGTGTTAGGAATATCACTCAGCTTGATTGTCTGACCAGTTTTCTCATAATGATCCAGAATGTAGTTGACTCTGACATCAAGTGGATCTTGTTTACAGATAGGAGGAAAGTCATCCATCATATTGGATACAACTGCAGATTCCTTCAAATCTATGCTAAGTTAAGTGTAGTCTTCTTTCTTGATTAATTTCATGTGCTTCAGAGTACTGTCATTGATCACTTTCCATGTTACTGTGCCTAGTTGTGCATCAGTAAAGATATTGACTTCCTTGAGTGTGTTCAGAATCCCTCCTTGATGAAGAATTTTTGAAATAAGTCTTCCATAGGGAATCTAGGATCTCTTGATTGTTTGGTTTTCCCTTAGAGTTTTAATCATGTGCCTAAAGATGTACTTGGGCACATTTGCTTTCTTCTGAGTCATGAAGAAGTGCAAGAACACTCTGTGATCAAGTGAAGGTTGATCTCCACCACCACCTTTTGGTAGAAGATTACCATTTTGGATCTTCAGGAGCAGCTTATGTTCCATACTCAAGTCACACTACTTTCCCTTCTTAATACTGTTGAACATTGTAATGTTCACTCTATCATTCCATGGACTTGTTTTGTTGTCGTCCAAGCCACTTATGAACATTCCTTCAGATGCTCTCCTGATTACCCATGAAATCACTACTTCAGAAATGAACATTGAAATACCCATGATGCTTGATCGAATTTATGTGCAAGTGAAGGGTTGCAAACCCATTTCCTCTCTTTTTTTACCCTTTAGACTGGGGTCAATAAGATTTTCTCATCCATTTCCAACTGAACAACTTTACGATCGTAGACTTGTGCTATAACCCAGAAGTGCCTTACCAGGTTCATGTAGGTTGGACCATTCAGCATTCCAAAATAATCATCTAGGTCCTAAGCGTGATAGAATCCTTTGAGCTCGCAACCATGATGCGCCAAAGAGATGAAATCAACTGGGCTTTCAACTTGAATGTTAAGTTCCCATTCTTCGAGAGACATGGTTCTTCCCCTGATTTCATAAGTAGGTGCTTCTTGCATGGATGATTCTGGAACTGAACTTGAGGATGCCATTGATCTTGAAGAGAGTTTTAGGGTTCTAGGGTTTTGATTGAAGAAGATGAAATTTTCGCAGAGTTTCAGTGTGAAAATAGCAAGTGTAGGTTGTGAAGTGAGTAGTGTGTGTTTTTGTCTAAGTGTTTTTAGCAAAAACGATTGTAATTCAGAAGGGGACAAACAAACACAACATTAATGACCTAGGGGGCGCGAGATAGTACATTCAAAGCATAAATTCATCATTTCCTTCTTACGTTATACACTAATACACTTAAGCCACGTCAAAAGATCTCAGAGTAACTGCCAAGTTAGTGGGACATGTGTTACCAAGAAGTAACTTCCAACGTTTCCACTAACTCTGTTATTCAGGAGCACAAAGTCCAGCTTCTAGAGTTCAGATGCTGATGTCATCTTCAGAAGCACATTTTCCTCAGAACTTCAGTAAAGAGCTTCTGATGGACTATAGCTTCTGAACGACTTCAGAACCTAAATTCCTATTTAGGAGCAAACAGATTTAATCAGACACAAAGTGCATGTTCAAATTTTTCTTTATAAAATCAAATCTATCCATAGTTAAAGGCTTAGTAAATATATCAGCTCATTGATGTTCAGTATCAATGAATTATATATCTAAAATTCCTTTTTGAACATAATCTCTAATAAAGTGGTGTTTGATTTTAATATGCTTGGCTCTTGAATGTAGAATTGGATTCTTTGACAAACAAATAGCAGCTGTAACACCCCATTTTCCCAACAATGTAAATAATACAAATAATCAGAGTATTCAACGTAAAACGGGATATCACACTATATTTAAAATATAAATAGAGTAAAGTTACTATTTATTAAAACAACCTTGTCAAAATTTCAATGACATCGCAGCGGAAAATAGATTCATAGTTCAACAACTTTGGCACTACGGCCTCAACATAAACAAC
>Ga0315915_1009788_pt1 | contig 10778 bp, 7 predicted proteins | sample MpolbnodulesMG_FD_207738 | JGI IMG/M metagenome (GOLD analysis project Ga0315915, IMG submission 207738) | Medicago polymorpha root nodule microbial communities from Los Angeles, California, United States - branched nodules | ecosystem: Host-associated > Plants > Roots > Nodule | place: USA... | reverse complement strand
ATCTTTTTCCTGATTTGATACTTGTCCTATGAAGAACTAATTTCAAATCCATTCCTTTTCCAAAGGAACAACGTCTGCAGCAATATAGTTGTTATTCTTGTCTTGATATGGAGACAAGTTGCAGAGATGGTGGTTGCAGAGACAGTTGCAGAGTTAGTGGTCATACACTTCGTACATTGTCCTTTGTCAACTCTGGTGAAGTAGCTTCTGATGAGATATGCTTCTGATGACCATTGCTTCTGATGACGTGTCTTCAGGAGCTCTTCTTCAGACTCGTTACTTCAGACGCTTTCAGCTTCAAATAAATTTCCTTTGCTCTTTGACTTGTTCAATTAGAATCTTTGTAGATATTACTTTGATTATTGATCATGTACACTTTGAACAAATGTTTAGCATCTCCAATTGATAATTTTTAATACCTTGTTATCATCAAAACTCAAGAGGTGATTTTGCGAAACACCCTTTGTTCCAACAAGCTCTTCGAGCTATTGACTCAGATGAAAAGTCTCTTAATGGAGACTCTAAAGATCACTCAGATGCTAAAGAGATGGCATTCTAACCATAAGATTTCAGCACTTGACTAAGAAGAAGATGTTTCCGAGTAGAAGCCATGGGTCCAAAGTAGCAGTGGGAATAGGCTAGGTCGACCTAGGCTTTGCAAAGCCTAAGCTTGGTCTGTCAAAAAATTTAAGGCCTAAGTCTGGCATGCGGCCTCTCAAAGGCTTAATTTTTAGGCATGAGCATGGCCTTCTAAAAGCCGGATATGGCATGCTAGCTTGTTTAAAACTCTATTTAATATAAACATCTTTAAATAGGCTAGGTCGTAGGCCCCTGTAGACAGGCCTGTCCTATTCCCATCCCTCGTCCAAAGGACCAGGCTACAAGGATAAGAAGGATGACCAAAAGGGTTGCTTCAACTGCAAGAAACTTGATCACTTCATTGGTTACTGTCCAAAGTTGCAGAAGGACAAGTCAAAGAAGGAAATATCCAAGAAGGAGAGCTTCAAAAACAAAGTCAATAAAAGTCTCATGTCAACATGTGAAATGCTTGATGAAGAAACTGATGAAGAGGAAGCAATCCGGCACGGATGGCTTCAACATCTTCTGATGCAGAATTTGAAGCTGATTCTGAACTCACTCATGAAGAGTTAGTCACTGTTATCAAATAACTTATAGGCCACTGTATTAACAATTCAAAAATCTTGAAAATTTTAAAAAGGGAATATGATTTGGTAACAGGGGAATTTTAGACTCTCGACATACGAATTGAAAATCTCAAGATGTGAAATGGGAGAAAGGTCAAATTTCATACGCTCAGAAGAAAATTAGCTTCAATGATTTACGGTGTCAGCAGAAACAAGGGAGAAGGAATTGGCTTCTCAGAAGAAGCACCTCTTCAACCAAATGACCACTAGGGGGTCAACCAAATGACCATTGGGGTTAGATAACATTCCACAATTAAAGTATAATCAAATGAAAGTAAAACAACATAATTAATTTCAAAGGATTATAACACTTAATAAAGTCACTCACAATGAATTCCACATCATTAATAAACATCAAGTATACAAGCATAATACTATATCATGTACACTTTCACATCTTCACATAGTCACCAAATTTCACCAAGTGCATAAATAACCAAGTATATAAATCCCCAAGTTTCACCAATGCGCATATTCACCAAGCACATTGTCAAGTATGACACTTTTCACCATTTATCAAACGTATGCAATGCACTCTAGACATGACTCTATATGCATGTGGTACCAATCGTCGTCACTGAATATAAAGTATTCTAATCATCGTCACTGGATACAAATATCCTACTCAACAACTTATGAATGCATGAACATATGACTCAATAATGCATACGTTCACCCAACAAATCGTCATCATTAACGTCATCACTTTTCATACATGCGTTCATCATCAATATGTCATCCCTTTGCATGTAAGAATTCATCGTCATTAACAAATCATCATCATCAACAACTATCACCTCAAGAAAACAATGTCGTTTCAAAATCACATTTTTGCATAAAAACGGAGAACCAGCCACATCATGATATTCATCATATTAAACACCTAATCATCATTGACTCATCACATCATATATACATGAATACAATCCATTTACAAATTTTGAAATCATGAAACCCAATTTCGATAAAGTTCGTCTATTTTTCCCAAAACACCGATTTTCAAGTATTTCACAAAAATAATATTTTCACGTGTCAACAACCTTCCACAACATTCCTACATGTTAAATAATAGTCCAGAAGTTTAAACATAGCATGGTCTCTTTACAAAGTTCGCTTAAGGTTCCGATTTTTGCCAAGTTCGTCTATTTTTTATCACTTTTTAAAACCATTTCATTTTCAAATCAAGACCAAGTTAAACTAATCATTAAAGTCCAATTATACTTCAACTAGATAGGGTTAGGTGTTTGGAACTCATAGGAATACTTAAAAGAACACAAAAACACGAAAAATCGAGATTTGGGCACGTGTCAGATGTGCACGGTCGTGCGGCCATATGCACGGTAGTGCTGACCAAGTGCGAATGGTTCGCATGGTCCGTGCGCACCACACTCACGGTCGCTCTCGACCTGCAGGACAAATTTTCCAATTTTTGCGTTTTCGCCATTTCGCGCGTAATATTCCAATTGTTAACTCGATTTCGATTCTGTTTTCTCCTACGCATTCCAATTACTTAAACCTATCAAATTCTACTGTCAAATCATGTTTTCATTTTCCAAAACAACTTATCCCAATTCCTCCCAAAATCACTTATTTTTCAAAAATGCTTAAAACTACTTTTTCAATCAAAACCTAATTTTCTCTCATACATCCCCATGTCCAAAACTTATGATTCAACACAGGAAATCCATTCATGTTCTTTCTAATTCACCAAAATCAAAATTTTCCATTTGTGACCCATTTTCTCAAAAAACTCATCAAACAACAACAACTTAATCCCAACAACACATATATCAATACCCAAAGCATGAATTAACATCAACAACATAACAACATTTCAAGTATAGATTCATGAATTCATCAACAATCAACAACAACATCATTTTGAGCTAAAACTTCAAAGTTAACATTTCAACATAATTAAACCATAAAATTTAAGCACCCACAACAAGATTACAACACATTTCACATACTCAAATTTATCACATAATCATGAACACAAAAATCATCATTCAAAAGGATCTATACTTGTTGTTGGAGTGAAAGGATCCAACACATTCCTACAAAAATCATAATTCATACAAAAGAGATTATGACCCAAAAATGAAAAATGAGATTTCTAGCTTGTTGGAGTGAAAGGATCTACCCCCCTTACCTCAAAGCTTCAAAATTTACAAGTTATGGCCTCACTCTCCTTATCTAGCCCCAAGTCTCTAGCTTCCCTCTTCTCCAAGCTCTTTCCTCTTCTTTCTCTATTATTCTCTTCTTTCTCTCTCCACCTCTCTAAGTTTGTGAAATGAAATAATGAATGGTTTAACCTAGTCTTCTCTTAAGAGTTATGAATATATACTCCTCCTTAATGGTCTTAGTTATCAAAAACCATAATGGGGTTAAAACTCTCGCTAATAAATTCTAAAAAGTTATTGCTCATTAATATGCCGAAACACCAAATAATTACCATCTCGAAATAATTACCCCAACTCGCTAGTAACGTAGTAAAATAACTATTCTCACTAAAATATCAAAAAAAATAACCTTCCTAATAAAATTACTAATTTACCCTTACTCGCCAAATGACCAGGATACCCCTTAGTCTAAAAATGACTAAAATACCCTTATAGGCTAAAAATCCTCTAAAGCCCGCACAATTATACACATAAGCAAATAAGCACATATTGATGAGTAAAACCGCAAGTGCACGGTTCTACCGAAGTAGTAAAAAGAGAGTATCGTTCCAACATGGAGTTGTTCAATTCAATTAACTTTAGTTGATGATTAGAAAGAGTTTAACTTGCTGGTGTTCATGTTTCTGGAGCTGATAATTTACCTTCCATTTGATTTAAGTTTGTGAAATTCTGATTCATCAATTTTTTTGTTTATGCTAATTAATTACACTAATTAAAGAGACAGGTTCAATTGAATTAGAATTGAAAAGAAAGAGTTGAAAGTACCTGTGGTGGCTTGTTTAGAAACTTGTTCAGCCATCTTAATGACATCTTCCCAGGTTACTTTGTTATCAAAGGAAGAAGAAGAAAGAGTTTGATCCAAAACCTCTAGGGTTTCATGGATGGTGGCGAGGTGTGAACCTAAGAGAAGGTTCAGACGCTCTTTCTCTGCTCTTGCTGGCATTTTTGATTCTCTATGGGGATGACGACGCTATGACCTTGGGCTTGCTGGGTGTGTGTGTGCAACATTACAAATCATCAAACCTTTATATCCGAATCTTGGAACGAGTTGTGCGAAACTTTGTTTTCGATCTATGAATAAGAAATAAATTGCAGGTTTGGATTTGGGAGAAAAGGTTTGATATGAATTTGTTTAGTTCTTTTTTTAGATTTGTATGGTTTAATTTGTGAGTTTTTTTTTTATTTGCAGTGTTTAATTTGAGTTTTTTAATTTTATTTTTCTAGGTTTTTATGAGAAATGTGAAGAATTTTTATGCAATGATGAAGGTGGAGGAAGAAGATGAATAAAGTCAAAAATTAAATGTTGGTGATACACCGTAAAATCTGATAGACCTTGTAATCCAACGGTCTCTTTTTTCAGGGGATTACAATTATCAAAATTGGACCAAATTAAATAAAAGAAATAAGTTAAGGACGTGTTTGAAAAAGTTAAGACTTATGAGATCAAATTGAATAAAATAAAAAGTTAAGGGACCGGCGGATCAATTAAGGCTTGATGCAACAAGCTCATAATCTATTTCAATAAGCTACAAGCAAAGCCAGTTTATCTGTGTTGGCAAATACAACGCTCTAATTTTTCACTCAACATAGAAGTAATTTACTCACACACACCCAACCCTTTTCGTTTCCTTAATTTTGCCATACGCTTTGAGCTTTTTAGGCTTATAGTAATTTTGCTTTCATTTTCTCCAAGATGTCTTCTTTTCTGTATTGATGGATTTTTATAACCCTTTGTTTTTCTATGTTACAGGAAAGCTCAGTTTATATCTAACTGTTTCTAAGAAGATGTTGCCTAAGGCATTGTTGGCCAAGTTTATTCCCAAGCCCTCCAGTGTTTCTCTTTTCCAATTCAATCAACAGGCATGTAACTACACTTTTACATTGCTATTAAACATTATGCAGACACTAGATAGGATACGATACTGATAGGTTTTAACGGGTTAATACCTCAAATAGTTTATGCATAAAAAGTAAAAATAAACAACACAGATTCCGCCGTTGCAATTTTGACTTCTTCATATTTTAAGGCTATGTTTGGTAAAAAATAGCAGTTAGCTGGTAAGTTAGCTTATAGCGGATGACTTATAAGTTAGATTATAGCTGATAGCGGATAAACTAGCTGATTGGATTTGTAGTATTTGGTAAAATTAGCAGTTGACTTAGTTGATAAATATGAAATGACATAAAAAATGTGCTTTTAATTAATATTTATTTTTTTCAATTAAGATTGCAAAGGTAAAATTGAGATAAAAAGTGATAAGCTATAAGCTACTTGAATTAGCTTATCATAAACCGCTATATGCTCTTAAAAATAAGCTATAAGCTCGTGAGAAAGTGACCGTTACCAAACTGGTCTTTTTTAGTCAAATGAGCTAATAAGACATAAGCTACAAACTATAAACTCAAAAGTAGGCCTTACCAAACAAATTTATAGGGGCTATTTTTAATACGGTGACAGTAAAATATGAAGAATCCAAAATTACAAGGGTTATTCTTACAGAGGCTATTTTCAGACCTCGCCCAAATTACAAGGGCTATTTGACATATTAACACTAATCTAAAAGAAATAGAATTAATCTAATCTAATCTAATATAATATAATATAATATAATTGCATGTCTCCATGTCGTGTGGAACACCAACACTTTGTTAATCTAAAATGGAGGTGCTCCGGACAATTAAATTATTATTGTTTTTTAAACAGATTTGCTTATCTTTGTTGATAATTATATGCAGAGAAGATTGCATAGCCGGAACAAGAAAGCCATGGAGTTTATTGCCAAAGGATGGAATGCTTTGAAGGAGGTTGATAGAGTTATTGATTATTGTGAGCTCAATGATAGGCGTCTCATCCCTCTTCTTAACGTAATCGCCGCTTTCTCAAATAGTTACTACCATTTGCTTCTTTATTGTAAGATCTTATATGACAGAACGATACATAGATAGACCTTTGCTTATTTGAGGTTCATAAATAGACAGCAAAGGAGAATTTTGAGCTTGCTTTGGAGGCTGACAACACCAATACTCATGCTAGGTATTGGTTGTCCAGAATGCATATGAAATACCATGTTCCTGGAGCAAATAAGGCTGTGTAAGTCAACTTTTTTGTCCTCCATTATGTCTTTGTTTGTTCCGGCTTTACCTATTTTCAATCAAAGAAATGCATCTATACTATGCCAAGAACAGATCATTACATGTGTTTCTGCTTTGCTATGATATTGTTTGTGTTGGTCTTCTTTCTGATGTGAACTCAGCTATCCACAAGAATGGCAAAGTAAACATTAGACTATAAATGGAATGGAATGTTTCAATACATTTTAAATCTCTTTTTTTTTTTTAAGTATGACGAAGTAATTGTTTAAAACACAAATTATTTTTCTTTTTGACATTTATATTAGTTTTGTGGTTTGATTTTTTCCCATTTTCCCTTGGCAACAGAGCGGCAACATTAATGGTTGAAGCAGCAGATATGGGTGATCCTGATGCACAGTATGCATTGGGTTGTCATTTAAGAGTAGAGGTGAGGCTACTCTACACCTTATATTGTTAGAAATTCGTTTAAGTATATTACAGTCAAACATGAAGAGTTTGAGTCAATCACTTGAACCATTATTCATTCATCCATGCCTCCTCAAATTACTATTTGCAGATTTATTTATTGTAGATTTAGGTTGTATTTTAACTTTTTTTGGTTAACGAATGAGGTATATGACCTTGGTGAGAAGGATGGTTGGCTAATCTGCATACAAAATAGCCTGGGTGGGATATTATGTGTTCTTAATGCTGAATTACTAGTGGTTCCTTGGTTCTTATTGTCTTGCCCGATTATATTTTTGCAATTATATTTGATTTCTATGGTTTACTTGAGTAGAATACTTCTGCTATGTAATCTTGTTCTCCCTTTTTTCAATTTTTTCATGTTTCATAACTGAATACATTAGGAAGTATGAAGATTCTCAGTTTTTGTTAGTTTTTTTTACTGAAATGTTTTGATATATATATTTTTGGAGACAGAATGAGGATATCCATTCAGATCAACAAGCTTTTTATTATTTGGAGAAAGCTGTGGATCAGGTATGTTACCTTATGTAAGTTGGATCTTGTCACAATTTCAAAATGCATCACAAAACCTTATTGATGCATGTTATATGTTCCAGTTGCATCCAGATGCTCTTTACCTTTTGGGTGTTGTATATTTGACTGGCGACTGTGTTAAGAAAGATATTGCTTCGGCATTGTGGTGTTTCCATAGGGCATCAGAGAAGGTAATATATCAATTAATCAAATTTAAAGAACTAATTTTCTTTAAAACCTTGCACTGTGTGTTAAGCATTTTTTTCCTTAGTATTTATGGACAAAATGTCTTTTCGTGCTTTTTCACATGTGGTGAGTTAGAGGGAGTTCAGCATATATTGTGTCATTTGTTTGCACTCGCTCTTAAAGAGAATACATTATCGCACCTAACAGTTTTGGCATGGGATGGAGTATTTATAGTTTTATAACTTCATGAAAAGCTTAGAAGAAGTTCAAGTGCTACATGAGATATGAACCTCTAGAGTTTCATTGATCACTCATACGTTGATTCCCAGTAGTTAAAGATTTTCAAAGTTGCACTTTTAGTCCAATTTTTCTTTTAAAACTTATACTGGTTTACTGAAAGCTAATGTGACTTGAATTAAGTGTAATTTTGTTTGAACTATATGTTTGATGTTTGTTGCGACTCAACAAAGAATTGTATTCTATAATTACTGGCCCAACGAGAAATTGCCCTAGTATGAGAATTTCATTTAAGATTCAGTATGCATGGAGGCCTCGAAAGGTAACATTTTTATTTTTATTTTTTGCTATTGGTCTAGTGGTCAACACATACTCAAATAGACACACACGGGGATGGGGAATTCTGGTTACCTGGGCTATTTTGAAAGGTAACATTTGGTCAGGAACCAGGAGCTTTTAAGCATGGTTTATACTTGTGATTTATAGCATATAATCAGGGAGGAGGTAATATTGAATCTTGATGACCCTTTAGCCGAGCCATAATTAAAGGAGGAAGTATTTTGTTAAATTTGTTGGTTGTACAAATATATATTTCTCATGATCAGGTTTTATCTAGCTAAAGACAACACATTTATTTACTTTTGATAGTTTATAAAATTATCTGATATTCCAGTTTTTCCAATTTAAGTACCTTTATCTTACACATGAAAATGTTCGATTATTATAAAGAAAACTTATCTTAATCTACCCTAGTTTAATCGAATATATTTGTGTTTGTAGGGCCATGCTGGGGCAGCTATTGCATACGGATCTCTTCTTCTTAAAGGTCAGCTCGTGTTCTGCATTCAATTTAGGATTTGGTATGCACTGTTTGTGTAGAAAAGTTTATCCATGCATCCAATCCCATCCCCACTTCCTTTCAAGCTGCACTTGGTTATGGAGTATATTACTGGTGCTAAGACCATATTTTCATACCAAGTACTTATTCAGAAACTATAGGCACTTAGCTCTCTATAATGCCTACCAGTACACCATTTAAAAAGTAGTTTTCTACAAAAGATGTCTTTTATTGATTGAACCAGAATCGAGATCCTACCCAGGATTGGGAAGGGGGCACTAGATCTTAGCACTGATTGTAAGATCCTACTAATTTCACAAGTTAGAAGTTTACACGTTCTTAATATGAAAAAGTTAGACTATAAAATGTATGCCTTATTTTTATTAGCAAACACTTTTTTAGGGTTTTTTAACCTAACTCTGCATTTTTTTCTAGAACCAGGTCGCGTGTTCCCGACCGCACGCATCTTTTTCATTGAATCTCTATAATCTTACATTCCAGCCGATTTTACGATTTTGTCGGCAACTCTTCTATGACCACCATTTTCAATTTTTTCCTCGCACGAGCTCGCTTAGAAGCAGAAATACCGTGTTCTCGGACACAAATTCCTCTAAAGAACATGTAATAGACATCAATACTATAGCTTAGGTGCTGGCTTATTTGTACTATAGAGGAAAGTAATTTCAAATAGGTTAAGGTGTAGCAAAATTGAAACAATTCCTGATCAGATTAAGCAAGCGGCAACCAAAAATGGAGTTAAATAGGCATAAATACAGAGAGCAGGTTTTGATTCTGTGACCTTTTTCTGTGCTTCACTGCTGCCGGCGGTGGCATTTGCTCTTGGAAATAAGAAAATATCTTAGAATCAATTTATAACCTTGGAGTATTTTAGATTATCCCTTGGGATTAATTTTTATATTACTTATTATTATTATTATTATTATTATTATTTGTTTCATAATTTATTTATTTATTTAGGATTGAGTCTCTGTATCCACTATAAACTAGTCTTTCGAATCAAGTTATTGTGAGGTCAATATGAAGTTACTAACAATGATATTCAAGCTCATATTATTTTTCTCATCCTTTAATCTAAAACCCATAACTTCAACAGTCTCGAACTATGGATTGCTCTTATGGTTGAACCTCTAACTAAACCATGTTTGGGAATTATAAACGGGAAACAAGACACATTAATGCCAATAGGCCTTAAAACAAACAATCTTTGTTGGCTTTATATGGCTTGCTTCACTCTACTTTTATGTTTTCTGGCTGATTCTGGTGGGTTGCTTGCATCTCTAGGATGTACTGTTTAAAGTCTGATACTAATGAAAGAAAAGATATTGTGCCTCAGGTGTCAAAATTCCAGAATCATTAATAAAGTTCAGTTTGAAGAGAGGTTCGGCTGCTCAAATGCGAGGTAAGAACAAAGAAAGTATTGCAATTGATCCAGTAGAGATGGCAAAAGAAAAATTCCAGATAGCTGCAAAAGGAGGATGTGATCTTGGATTCAAATGGCTTGCAAGGTTAGAGGAGGAAGAGAAGCGGTTACTCACCCAAGATTATTAAGATTACTTAGGAAATACACTTAGTTTCTGCATGAAAGCAATTGTGATTTATCGGAGTAAGCATTTCTTTAGTGGAAAATGTGAAAAATTAGATACAGGAAATGTTAATAATTTTATATCTCATTGTATACGAATTTGTACTTTAATAATAAGGCTTAATTGCATTTTTGTCCCCTATCTTTTGTCAATTGTGCGATTTTGCACCCCATCGTTTCAAACGAGCTATTTTGCACCCTCTCTTTTGCCTCCTTTCTGATTTGATGGTCCCTCGTGTTTTAAGTGCTGATGTGTCCCCTTTTGATGACGTGTCTTCAATTAATTTGTTCCATGTGTGTAAATCAAATTTTTTTTTTTAAAAATTGAATAATTAGAAAGGGAGTCACGTGTTTCTCATTCCTTTGATCTTCTTCTCCCTAACCACCATCTTCTTCCTCTTTTCTCCTTTGTTCCTCCATCTTCTTCCTAATTGCTCGTTTTCTCCTTTGGT
>Ga0315915_1009787_pt1 | contig 10778 bp, 7 predicted proteins | sample MpolbnodulesMG_FD_207738 | JGI IMG/M metagenome (GOLD analysis project Ga0315915, IMG submission 207738) | Medicago polymorpha root nodule microbial communities from Los Angeles, California, United States - branched nodules | ecosystem: Host-associated > Plants > Roots > Nodule | place: USA... | reverse complement strand
ACTTGCATTGCAAGTAATGTCTCAATGTCAATAAAAGCATTGCTTTTATAAATATCCAAAGTCCAAATAGTCATTTATATACTTAGAGTGCAGTTACTTGCATTGCAAGTAATGTCTCATATCAAACAAACTAAGTTAGTTGCAAACTATATTTAACTAACTACAACATATATATTCACAGGTGGCATTTACCATGCCACAGGTCACACAACTCAACACAAAATATGTATGAGATTGAGATTTAAATTACAGCCTATGAGATTATATATAGCTTACATTAATTAGATTGTATTAACTCTACATAAGAATAGTTAAGCATGGCAGTAACAAGGAATACACAGCTGTAACACTAACTGGCAAATGCCAGTTACCTCTAGATAAGAAACCTGCTATAGCAGGTCATCACAAAATCTCTGTAAAGGTTAATACTGTAACAGAGTGTAACAGAATTGAATACAACAAATCTATTATCTCTGAGATTGAATTGAATCTCCTTTAAAAAAAAGATTGAAAGAAATTTTACCTTGTACCCCTACATCTATACCCTCACCCCTACATTTTACTTGAATTGCCTACATTACCCTTCAATATAAAGTTCATACACCAATTTTTTTTCTCCAAAATTTGAAAGTTCACCCTACGTGAAAATCTACCGAAAAACACATTCAAAGTTTTTCGGGTAGGACAAAGCATCAATTCATCGCTCCTCTACAAAATCTCATCTTCTCGTCCTCTAGCTCAACGTTTTCTTGTTCATAATTATCAATTCTTTGCGATAGCTAGTTTTCCATAATTAATTATTTCCATTTCAATTTATCTTTGCGTTTGTATAACAGATCTGGATTACCAGATTTGATTCTGGATTAATTTCGGATGACACAACACAGTGAGTTTTTCGAAATCAATTATGAGTTTCAATTTGTCTTTGTGTTTGCACATTAAACACGTTTCCAGATTTGATTATTAAAAATGCAGTCGAAGCTTTCGGGTTGGGATACCGTGAATTGGAAACTGTGTTGTGAATTTGATTTTGCTTGTAATGATCAGTTAGTAACTCAATTAAACTTTTCACCCTAAATGTTATTAGACCCATGTTTTCCATCGATCTTCTTCACTGTCCATATTCAATTGCAACTATTAACAATGGTTATGGTAATGTAATATTACGGTGACCTAATTTTATTTTATTTAAAGTTTATTCACATTGGTTGTTATAGGAAAAGTGATTATGATGATGAGCAACTTATAAAGGAATCCCAACCAAAGAACAATTTTTTTTTCCAGAAACCTTTTCGACAGTTTAATAGTTTATTCACATTGGTTTTTGGATGATTATTCATATTGTTGTTGTATGAACAATGCTTTATGGAGAACTGCATAAAATATAAACCGGAAATATTTGAAATAGTTTTTCGGGAAACATGTATTGCACTGCTATATGGGGGTGAACTTATGTTGGACAGAAATTTTGAAACTCAGGGTGAAAAAAAAATATATGAAAAAGTTCAATAAAAAAAAGGGTGAAATTGGAGTTTTTGTTAATTTGTATGGGTGAAAGTATAGATGTGGGGATATAGGGTAAAATTTCCAAGATTGAATTGAATCTTCAATACTTGTTCTAATACAACCCAATAAAGCAATTGTTCTAATACAACCCAATAAAGCAAATTTGATAACAACAAAAAGCATACAAGAAATCAAATCAGGCTTGATCTTCGTGGGTGTCTAAACTAGGAAATGAATGATCACACTAAAAAAAGAATATTACGACAAAAGAATTTGTTTTCTACTGATTATAGACCCAAAAAACGAGAGGAAAAAATGTTGTTATATACACTAGCATGATAAATAAAATAATCCAAGGTCAAATAAAATTTCCTTTCCAACCATGTTTCAATTTCAAAGCAACGGTAATGGGTATCATTCGTTAGACCATTGAAATTCTATTTCTAAATTTCTTAAAGGGACACCTTTACTTTGTAGAAACAGGGTGTACTCTCCAGATATTTCCCTCAACATCACCACTTGATCAATCTAGATTGTCACTTTCCTCACAAGATAAAAATTAAAAGGTTTCATGTAAGTGTATGACCAAGGAACCATGGAGGAATTTTAATATGGTAACAAGAGCAAATAAATAGTATTTGGACACATACATAAAGAAGTAATTTTTTAATAAAAAAAATGATTAAATGTTTTGAGTATAATCTTTTTATGTGTGTGTACAAACACTATTTATTTGGTCTTGCTACCATAGAAGAATACCTGGAAACCTTGTTCTTTACATAATACAATCACACACTCAGCAAAACCATTTCCTTCCTTGAAGCAGCTCTACTTATAGTAAGATGCCACGAAAGGAATGAACAAGGATTTGACAATCAAATATTATCATATCAATAATTATGAAAATCATCTTTCAGGTCAAATGTATTATAATGGAAAAATTTGAATTTGGGACAAATAGGGATTTTGAAGTTTAGAGCTGACAACAAAGTGCACTAGAACATCTAAATACTAAATAGTCAAGAAGAATTTCTTCCACAAACCAATACCTTGGCTAGCCTCGAAGGATTATTTACATGTGTATGTAAGCTTGCACCAAACACTCGGGTTTCCAACATACTGCTTCATATTATTAACACACTTGATAATCACCACCAATGTCTCCAGCAAACGCTGCAATAGGAACTCTGTTTTCTCAAACTAGAGTAAGTATTGTAACATAGGAATATCATTTTTGGATGCTATGGACTGAGTCTTAAAACTTCTGCTTAGGGGACAAACAAACAAAACCATCAAACCACGGAAAATCCACGTAAATGCAACTAAAAGTTAAAAGAAAGGGAAGAAAAAAAAAAGGAAGATAAAAATTGAAGTAGGTTTGCTTACATGTACAACCTTAATCGATAATATGTGCATATTTGTTGAAACACTGATTTCATTTGTTAAACTTTCCATCAATTTTGCTCAAACGTGGAGTTAAGAGCTCGTTAATAACCGACCTTACACATTTTAAATCTAGTCTCTGTAAAATCTAATTATTCCTTCAACACTTGTTTGAAATCAACAAATGTGATTACTGCACCCTAGGCCGTTGTTGTTGCACCATATGTTGTGACAACTGCAACCAAAGCTATTGAACAATTACTATCCTTATAAAAGTTTTGGTCGATAGCCATCTCTATTCTATTTGTGATGATTGGTCCATTAAGTGCATCAACCTTAAAATATTGATGCACTGTATCGAACAATTCTCGCAAGCCAAACCAAGAGAGCCATGGAGCAAAATATTTCAAAGAATAATAAAAGGCTCAAAAACTTTAGACACTAATGTCGCATCTTGTGGTGAGCAACCCCGACATGGGGTGCAACAATTCACAACTGATTCCTAATTTCTAATGAGCGTTGAAGGATGAATTAAATTTAATGATTACCAAATTTAAAGTGTGTATAGATCAATTATTTAAGGAGCTCGTAACTCCAAGTTTTGACAAAAGTGATGTGCTAATGGAAAATTTAAGCAAACAAGTCAATTCTTTAGCAAATCATAAATGAATTGATGCACAAGTTAGTGTTTTTATTTTATTTGTTGACCAAATGCACAAGTTATTGTTGAAGGTTATGCATGTAAAAGTTCTACATTTTTTTTTTTTATCTTTTCAAATCTTTTTTAACTTCCTTTAAAAAAAATCTCTTTTAACTTTAAGTTGCATCTATATGGATTTTTCGTGTATGTCGATGTTTTTGTTTGATCAAAGTGTGTTGCTAGCATTATTCTTGCATTATTGCAAATTCTACTTAGAAATCTATTTAGAACGGTCGATGTTTTTGTTTGACCAGAGTTTGTTGCTAGTATTATTCTTGCATTATTGCAAATTCTACTTGAAAACCTATTTACAACAGATATCAAGATATTATTGTCTCTAATATCCTATATTATGATTTTTCATTAAAAAATAACTTTTTATTTTGTTAAAAAATAACTTCTAAATTTAAATGTGAAGGCCAGACATATTTCATTCCTAAAGAACTATTATAAATAAAATTGGTTTACTAAAAACGACTTTAAAATGTTTATAAAAAAATCTTCATACCAAGTAAATTATTTTAGATAACCTCACCTGACTTAGAATGGGGTTAAGGTAAAAAAAAAATGTTTCATTACGAGTTCTAGATATCTAATGTTGAGAACGTGAAAGACTCGATAAAAGATTGAAGAAAATTGAAACAGAAGCAACCAGTTATAATTCCAACATCTGAGATGAAATCATCTGAAGGTTTTATAGTAACCCTTCCAACATCAGCTGGACCAACTGCTTGTCCTTTAATTCTTTGTTGCTCATCTGCAGGCATAGGATTTGACGATGTCATGTTCAGAGGGGAGGTCAGAGGGGTATCATGTTGTTTTTGGATTCCTGTTGTATTTTGGTTTTCCAAATTCTATTTTCTACCGAAGTTGTTACTAGGTTGAGTCACGACCAAGTCGCTCTCTTTAAGACGTTTCGTGATACTGCTCAAAATTGTGCAAGGCAGACTATCAACCATGCCGCCTCCAGGATAAAACAAGTTCAGCTACAACTATGCGGTTAACTACTGCACTGTAGACAACCGTTCGAGAATTACACCTTCAATATGATACTAAGACCACTCTTTTAATACTGAAACCAATATGGTACTATAACCACTCGTGCTGAGACCACTCAAATATGGTGTCACCACCATTCTAACGTCTCACTTCTCCAAATATCAATATGGTATTTCAACCACTCAAATATGGTGTACGATCATTCTAACATCTAACTTCTCCATAAATTGAAGAAAAATATATATGTTTAAGATCATTCTTATTATACCGAAAAGGGACTATGATCTTAAAATATTATTTATTCCGAAGAGAATGAATTATCGAAGGGACTATGCTCTTAAGACCGTTCTTATTTCCGAAAGGATAATAAACCGAATAGGGACTATGGTCTTAGGAACACTCTAAATTCCAAAGGGACAGAAAGGAGTAGAAAAATGAGAAGGACTTGTCAACACAAGTCAAAGGAGGGAGAAGATAGGAAAAACACAGGAAGCATCAACTGTGAATTTCGGTGTATGGAATGCACTTTGTGAGCTCTCTATTTATAGAGAAAGTTCACAACTAATAAGTGAGAAACTTTGGGAGCAAGTAATTCTCATATTAGATCTAGTACAAAAATATCTCAAATTGAGTATCAAAATATATCATATTGAATTCAAAAATATATTATTCAATACATGAATATATTATTGAGTACAGAAATATATTATTGAGTATCAAAATATATTTCAGATCATATACTAAAATATATTAGATTGCCTACCAAAATATTTCAAATTGTGTTCCAAAATATTCTAGATTGCGTTCCAAAATATTTTTACCGGAACTTGGGGACTAAGAAAAACACTTTCTAATAATGATTAAATTAATTATTTAATTTATCATTTTCAAATAATAAAATATATATCAATATATATATTTTCTCTAGTGCTTACTTCGTTCACTTAATTATGCACCCCTATTAGAGGTACACCCCCACTATATAAACACTACTAATGTGTGTGTTCAATCTAATGTGGAACTTCCACTTTTTTCAATTCACACAACACTAGTTTTACCCAACATGAGAATTTGTGTTTAGTCTTTTAACTCAATTTTCACACATTATTCCAACATATCCTCTTACCTAGAGTGAGATATTGACCTATGAACGTGGATAGTGTTTAAGTCAAAGGGGAGAACGAAGGCTAGAAAAAGCCTTTTATCATACATCGGCAAATGACAAGGAAAACTAAGCAGTAAGCTTCATTTCTATTGCAGCCTAAAATTTATGGGTTGTTCAAAAACAATGATCAAAATTTATCAAAATAGACAAAGACATAAAAAAAAAAAAAAAAATAATAAAACTCTTAGAAAAAGGTCTTTGAAACCGAATAATGGGATTGGGAGTTGGTAATACGATGAGAATAACACACTTCCACTCAAAATTATATAGATCTAATTATCTGTGAAAAATATGTTTTCAAATTGGCAAGGACAATAAATTGTTAGTGTAGAGTCGGAATTCAAACTATAGACACTTCATTTATTCACCTTAAATGTAAGGTCGACCCAACACATGTTGAGGCTCAAGGCGAAATCTAAAACGTGACATTTTATGTTATTAATAGTTTGTGGACAAAAAGTTATTAATATTATTTATTTTACGGAAGTAATATTTTTATTCAAAATTTCATTTCATATTTTTTGATGCAAAGTCATTCATTAAAATTATCATAATTGATTTCGTTTAACAATTCCCTTAAAATAAATTTATTGAATCTTTGTTGACATGTTGATCTTAAATAAGATATTATTAACTTTAATTCTGAATTTTTTTCAAGAGACACGACAATTATATGAATTGTTAACATTATTCTATAAACAATATACACATTTGAAAAAGAAAAAAAATCAAGTCTTTTTATATAATTAAGTATATTAATTGGTGTATCATTTTCCATTTGTATGATTTCTCTTAAAAAATTTAGTCCCATAAGTAAAATATGAGGTATTAGCTATAATAGGTTAAAAAAAAGGTTAAATAAGTAAATTGTCTCTCTAAATACACCAACATTTGATTCTAATCCCCCTAAAATATTCCTTAGACTTTTGGTCCTTTCAAATTTTTCATCCATGAAATTAATCCCTACTTTTTAGTCAACTCATGTCTAATCTTCATATTTTTTTTAAAAAAATCTAAAAATTGGTAGAATGTTATGACAATCTCTCAAAAAAAAAATATTATTTAACAAAACATGAATTAAATATAATTTTTTATGCTTTTGGTACTAAACAATCCATATTAAATTTCGTTAAAAATTTCTAATTTTCTGTTGGAAAATATTGTCATAATTGTCTACCCAAAATCAAATGTTGATATGAGAGAGAGAGAGAGAAGTAGGCTTTAGGCAAAGGAAGGAGGTGTGTGTGAATCACTTACACATGACACAATGCTATCAGTATCAGAGAAATAGAAAACATAAAAGGAAAGAAAAGGGTTCCGACAGCTAAAGAGGCTTTAATTTCAGCCATTGATGTTTATCTGTGCCACGTGTAGATCATATGTGCAGTGAAATTCAGATTGTCATTTCCTCTCAAACGGAGAGGATCCTGACTCCCTCGTAGTCCAACAATGGCTTCTTGTGGGGGTGGCAAAACGGGCCGGTCCATTGGGTCAGCCCATTTAACCCGTCATTTTAGGCGAGATGGGGTGAGATTTTGAGCCCATCTCTCTAGTTGGCCCGCTCCTGTTAAGCCCGCTAAAAAAACGGGTCATAGCGGGGTGGGGTGGACTGGCCCGCGGGCTTATTAAACTTTCTTTTTTTACTATTAGTGACCAAATTTTTAATCAGTCTGAGTCTGATTTGCTTTGATTCACTTGAGTTTAAGGCAAGGTTTGTTGCTCATTTATCTTAGTTGTTGTTTGTGTTGAGTGAACTTAATGTTTGTGTTGATCTGCTTATTTCTTCCTTTCTTCTTTTTTGAAGCCATAATATGTTATATTAGTTTCTTTCTTGTCTTAATTTCTAAAAACAAAAGTTTCTATTTAAATATCCTTAAAATAGGTAAATTGAATTATTTTAGTTTACAAGACATTGTTCAATGTATGGTGAATTTATTTTGAGATTTGTTTAATGTTAGAGTCTTTATATTGAATTTATTGTTTTTATAATAGCAGTGTATTTGTTAATAACAATCGACAAAAAAATATTTAAAAAAATAGACGGGTCAGCCCGCTAGTCCACCTTTAGGCAGGGCGGGTGTGAGTTTAAGCCCACCCCCTCAAATTAGCCCGTCCCGCCCCACCCCGTTTTTGGCGGGCTAATAGCGGACTGGGCCTAAAGAGAGCAGGCTGGTCCGTATTGCCATCCCTAGTAAGGAGACACACTGGATGAAAATTGACATGTTAAACAATATATAAGTAAGAGCGTTCTTATACCTTAAAATTTTTGGATGGAAATTTAATGTACAAACCATAACGTTTAATTTGGCCTAGTCGAAAACTTAGATGCAAAACTTGTGGACGGGGGCTAACATGGCACATCACCTCAATTATATGGTATAAACATGAGCCTACAACTGTAGATAAAATATTTTAAGTGAATTATCCTTTCGTGTAAGATTCATACATATTCCCTATCTATTAAATACTAGACTCCAGTAAGATTTCCTCTTAAAAAGAGGAGGAGTCTGGTATATGGTGATACACACTCTGAATTTATGTAGCACAAGTAGCAGCAACACCAAAGATTAGATGAAATTAAGAAAAGCAACAGTAATACTAATAATGTCAAAACTAAATCAGTACAGTACAAAAAATCACAGGAGGTATTTTTCTTTTGGTACAATTACTTTATACGATTGTTTTTTACATTTAATTTACTCCCAAATATGCATAAGTTTACAAATTACAACCCCATAAACGAAAAATTGATAACAGCAAAAGGCATACAAGAAACTCGAAGCAGACCTGATCTTCGTGCCCCTAGTGTCTAAACTAGGAAATGAATGATCAAATTACAAAAGAATATTACGACAAAAGAATTGTTTTGTTTGGGACTGATTATAGACAAAAAAAACGAACAACTGTTGATATATACACTATGGTAAATAAATTAAATAATCCAAAGATTAAACAAAATTTCCTTTCCAACCATGAACCCTGTGTTTCAATTTCAAAGCTTGACGGTAGAGGTAACGGGTATCATTTGTTAGACCATTGAAATTCTATTTCTAAATTTCTTGAAGGGCCACTTTTACTTTCTGGCAACAGTGTGTACTCTCCCGATACTGTCCCCAGCATCACCACCCGCTCAATCTGGATCGTCACTTTCCCAAATGAACTCTGTCATCAGATAAAAAATTAAAAGGGGTTAAGCGTATGAGCAAAATAACCGAAGATGAAAAGAGTGATTTATAATTAGTCCAATTTTCCCTCAGTTACCTTTCCCATTTTACTCTTGTTTTTGCAAGAAATTTGAAGCTTCTGGCCTTTTGGAGGACTCTCGAAGGACCATGAGAAACTCTCATCCCACTCTGGGTTAGGGCCGGTTGAGACCACCTGAGCAGCATCATTTTCATGTATTAGCATATTACATTTCCCAGGAGAAAAAACAAATTAAAACAGGTTGTATATAAATTACTAGTATTAAGCAGAAAACACGTGTTCTTTGTGTTGTACATAATACAATCACACACTCGGCAAAACCTTGCCCTTCCTTGAAGTGGCTCGTCCTCAAGATGCCCAAGAGGAAATGAACAAGGATTTGACACTCAAGTAAAACAAACATGTCACCCATGTCAAGTAATGCCAGTGCATCAGAGGAGAAGATCATAATGGATAGGTATGAAATTTTATTTTATAAAGTACCTTGGTTTGCCTTGGAGGATTATTTCCAAGTGTAAGCTTGCAGTATACACTTGGGTTTCCAACAGACTGCTTCATATTATTACCGCACTTGATAATTACCACTAATGTACCCGGCAAACACTGCAACAGAAACTCTGCCTTCTCATGAACCCGAGGTGGGCCAGACTGGAGTAAGTACTGTAACATAGGAATAGCATCTGCGGCTGCTATGGACTGAGCTCTTGAAACTTCTGCTGGGCATGCTGACCAAGCTTGCCTGAGCAGAAAAAGTGCATCCAACGCAGCTTCCTGAGTGGCCTCTGAACCTGACTTTAAGGATGTAACCAGATGTGGAATGCTAAGTGTTGCTGGTTCAGTTGCTCTCAGGTGTGCGAAGTTGCTAAATAGAGAATTTAAGGCTTTAAGATACTCGTCGTTCACCGCTCCAGTAGCCCATAAATCCTTTTCGATAGCAGCTACAAGATCATAAAAAACCTAGTTAGGCCATGCTTACATACTGAAGAGAGGCAGAAAGAGATAAATTATAAATGCAAGTATTTCAGTTAGCTTCGTGAAGCAACTTATAAAACACATGATAAGTTGATACAAGATCGTAAAAAACTTTGTTGGGCCATGCTTACATACTGAAGAGAGACAGAAAGAGATAAATTATAAATGAGAGTATTTCAGTTACACGTGATATCACCATCATTTATCAAAATACACTCAAAATTAAAAGCAACAACTTCATCTCCATTTAAGAGTCTTTCGAGTTAGACAAATATTTTCAGTCACTTAGTGAATACCTAGTACAAGCCTACGTGCCCATTTTTGCTACAAGAGTTTATATAGCATGAACATGTCCAACAAAAACAACCTGGCTTTTCCTACCAGTATGAATTGATTACATGAATCAAACAATGTCACTTTCCAAAAATCAGCTTTAATATTTTTCAAAAGATTTGTTAACTTGTTCATATGTAACATTTTGGGTTTTTTAACTGAAAATATCGTGGAAACCAAGTTATGCACTAGCTTGCAAAAGCAAGAAAAATGCATTTATGAAGATTTATCAGTTAGTTGATGAAACAACAACACCCAAGCCTTATCCCAGCAAGTGGGGTCGGCTACATGGATCAAATTACGCCATAATGTCTATCATAAACCATATTTGGATCCATTAAGTTAATTTATGAAAGGATAAAAAAAAGGCTTAATTGCAATTTTAGCCCCCTAACTTTCCCAAAGTTGCGATTTTGGCCCCCTAAGAAAAAAAACTACAAAACAGCCCCCTAAGTTTTGCAACTGTAGCAGTTTTGGCCCCCAAGGCAAAAAATAAATAAAAAAAATAACACGTGG
>Ga0315915_1009785_pt1 | contig 10781 bp, 4 predicted proteins | sample MpolbnodulesMG_FD_207738 | JGI IMG/M metagenome (GOLD analysis project Ga0315915, IMG submission 207738) | Medicago polymorpha root nodule microbial communities from Los Angeles, California, United States - branched nodules | ecosystem: Host-associated > Plants > Roots > Nodule | place: USA... | reverse complement strand
GTTGTTGAGAGAAACACGGTTTAGGGTTTGCTATATATAGCCGAGTTTGCATGGAAATTAGGGTAGCTGAGTTTGCATGGAAATTAGGGTATTCTGTTTGTAAACCTATTAAATAAGTGTAATAAAAAATACAAAATTACTATCGAAACTAAAATGTGATAAACTAAGTGCTTCAACTTCACCTCTAAAAAAAATAAAATCGGTTCAACTTTATAATAAATGAAATTTAATTGATTGGATGTGTAACACGATAACTTGGAGAATAAGGTGAGAGCATCAAAAAAAGTGTACAAAATATGAATGAAATTGGTGCGATCCATTTTTTTAGTATTAAATAAGTGTACAAAATATTGTCAAAAAAAAAGGCATGAAATTAGTGCGATGAATTTTTCTGGTATTGTGTACAAAATATTGTCAAAAAAAAGAAGGCAAGAGGATAGCAAAAAAAAAGGCAAGAAGATATGAATGAAATTGGTGCGATGCATTTTTTTATATGGAATTGTTAGGTTAAATTACTGTTAACCTAATAGAGCAAATGAGCGGGAAAATATTAGGTTAAATTGCTTCAGACCTAACGAAATTAATAAATAAATAACAAAGCAAGAGGATAAGAATGAAATTGGTGCAAGGATTTTTTTAGATGGAATTTGTTAGGTTAAATTACTGCTAACCTAATATAGCAAATGAACGGGAAAATATTAAGTTAAATTGCTACAGACCTAACAAAATTAATAAATAAGGACGATGACACGAGAATGCAATATATATATATATATAAATATATATAATATCATCTTCTTAATCAATAATAATTTCTTTATCAAACTTTTTCTTTGCAAAATATTAAATCTTCATGCAATTGTTAACTATTATTATACATATACATAAAAATAATGTTTACAAAAATACTTTTAAAGGTCAAACATTTGCCTCATTAAAGCAAGAGTTTCTACCCACATTTAAAATGAAACTAAATTCTCACTCCATTTTAAAATGAATGTCGTTTAAGCGTTTTACACACATAAAAAATGCATTAATTGTTCCCGTAAGCTTAACTCAGTTGGTAGGGGCATTTACATATTTTATGCAGGGGCCGTGACTCGAACCCCGGACACCCCACTTCTCCACATTTAATTGTGTAAGCTCCAGCCACTAGACTACTAGACAAAAAAAATGCATTAATTAAAAGAAAGAGAAATAGTATTTTACTAAATTATCTTAATCAACCATTGGTTTGTTTTTCATTAAAGAAAAAATAATACTTTGGAAGTAGTGTATATAATATTAATTGAAGGGTGCAATTGAAAAGAAAAAGTTATTATTGCATTGGAAACTAAAAGTGACATTAATTTTGAAACAATTTTTTTCTTTCTAAAACGACACTAATTTTGAAACGGAGGGAGTACGTATCATTGAAGAAAATTGATTTTTGACCATTGTGATGTATGATTGAAAAGATTAAAAAACTTAATTGTATTTTCTCCTTTAAGTTGGTCCCTTTTGTTTTAAAAATTTTAAGTTGGTCAAAAATGTTATTCACGTTGAAATAAATTAGCCTCTTCCATCACTTGACCGTTTAAATTTGACATTCGGCTATGATATTGCATAGGTAAACAAACTTGGATGATTAAATATTAGAAAAACCACGTAATATTGAGTTTAATAAAACAAAAGAAAATGAAGAAAACTTCCCTCCCTAAAAAAATAAATAAAAAACTTAATAATTTTTTTTTTTACAAAGTTTCATATTCATCATTATCTTTTATCTTCAATATTTCACCATTAGCATCCTCACATAATGAGATGCATGGCAGCAACAACCTCATCATCATATTTGTAAATTTAACCCTCTTCTTTTATAATTGACTAACCCAAAAACCTCATCCTTCTTTAATCTTTTTTCCCTCTCCCATTCTCATTCTCATCAAACTTTTTCAATGTAGCAGGGATGAATTTATGGGTTATTTAGATGAAGGTATGATGAGTTACTTGGATGAGTTTGCAAATTGGAACCCTTATTTTGTAAAGTTTTCTAAAAATCAATTTGGATTTTTGGGTTATTAAAACCCATTGTTCTTGAAAGTTAATTTTTTAGTTATGAATTGGAATCCTTGTTATTCAACCCTATAAATTCAAACGACAAAATTCTGTATTTTTGGACATCATTTTGGATTCTCATGAGAGGACTCTAACCTCTTCATATTCTTTTCTCCATTTAAGGTTTCAAAATCCTCATTTTGTGTTCCCAATTTTCATTTTTTGTCTTTTTTAGGGTTGAAGATGAAGGAGATGAAATAGAGTATATTGGTGGTGGTTATGATGATGTGGATATTAGAAAGAAGAGGTTTTCGTTGGATTGAAAAATTATATACACTTTGTGAGAGATGAAATATTTATAAGAAGATATTATGAAAACTATGCAAGTCTTATTGAAATGGAGAAGTCAAGTTTACAAAGTGAATTAACCCTTTATATAAGAGAGGATTATGCTAAATTAACTATGGTTACTTAAGTGTCAAGAACCTATGATCAAGTAAACTCTAACTAACTTTTCCCAACTTATTAGCTAACTTGTAGCACAAGAAAGAAACAAACTATTCTACTTATTGTTTAAATTACAAAACTAACACTCCTTAATTCAAACTACCAAAATTCACCACTTTTGTCTCTCTTCTTAGCTTCAAAAACCGAGATCTCTTGACAACTTTTGTGAACAAGTCTGTCAATTGATCTTGTTGGACAATACTCAACACTACGCTTGTTCTTGTTGACTTGAAAGTGGAACCTTGTTTCTTTGTGTTTACTCTTTTCATGACATGTATATGTTGATTGCTGATTTGTTTACTCTTTTCTCCTTAATTCAGGAAAGCTGGTTTAACATCCAAATGAAATAAAGTTAATTACTTTATACGAGCCAAAGCAATAACTAACCTTATAGCCTCATGCCTATCCACTGGTGAGAATACCTCATATCAATCAATCATTTTTCACTACAAGAACTCCTTTGCCACAAACCTTACTTTGTGCTTCAAAAAAATTCCTTTAAGATTTTGCTTAAACTTGTATACCCACTTCACATCAATTGTTTTCTTATCTCCTAGTAATTTGGTAAGCTCCCATTTTTATTCTTCTCAATGGAACTTAATTCTTCAAGCATAGAATCTTTCCATACTTGTTTCTTCAATGCAACTTGAAAATTAACTAGTTCAATATCAATAAACATAGCATAATGAACTATTTCACCATGATCATCAATAGCATTGTCAAGTAGCATATCAAAATTAACCAATCTCCTTTGTTTCACCTTTGTTTTTCTGCTTGAATCAAAATCATAAAGAAGGCTTTGTTACATGACATATGATGTGGAGGCTCGTCATCTGAACTACTATGAATGATTACCTTATTATTATCAACTAGTTTCACCTTTGGTTTTCTGCTTGAATCAAAATCATAAAGAAGGTTTTTGTTACATGTCATGATTTGAGCACCCTGTGTCAAGATGCCAAGTCATACAATTAGTTGCTTCTTCCATGGTTGTTGCCATAAGCATCAAAGGCTCAAAGTCAGAACTCGAGGTTTTCTATGCAACCTTAGCTTCTTCTTGTTCAATGCTTTGTCTCTTCTTTCACTTTCATGACCAATATTCATGACCATAGTGACCAAATTTGCCACAATCATAGCACAAAATATTTATTTAATCAAAAGATTTATACTTTAACTTATTCTTTCCATTCCCTCTTTCCTTTCACTGAGGTTCGTCTACTTGTTTGGCGAAGAAGAAGAAGAAAAAGAAGAAGAAATGAAATTAAATGAGAGAGATGGAAGATGATGATGTTCATAGCTTTGGAGTATGAAATGTATGAGGCAGTTAGAAAGAAGAAAGAGTTTGTTGTAATCTAGTTATTCATTGATTGATGAAAAAGAGCATTGCAACTAGTTATATACTCTTGACTTGTGATGCAAGTTATTAGTAACTACTCATCAAAGTCCGAAAAATGGTTATGTTACTAACTACCCTGTGATTATGGACTAATATTCTAATATGATAGAGTCACTTAATTTCGGAGGGAACAAATCTATTTCTACCCTAATGAATACATAATATGTAATCATCATGAAAACAATTAATGATGCAAACAATTGCGAAAAATCGAAGAGCAAAAATGATCAAATCACTCAACAAACATGAAAGCACTAAATCCATAAATTTGTGAAATATGGTATTCATATGAGCAACAATTTGAAGTAACAACAAATCAATGAACACGAAGAGTGATAGAAATTCCTCAAATCGATTGAAATTATAGAATAGGTTTGAAGTGATGATTATAATTATGCAATTTCATAAACAAAAATGATAGGGAATGATGGATTTTATCGAATGAAGATCAAGAAATTGAAGAGAAATTGTGATGTATAAATCCTAGCATGAAGGTTTAGCACAATAACGATTGGAATGATGGATTTCATCAAACGAAGATCGTGAAATTGAAGCAAAATTGCGATGGATAGAATGAAGGTTTTGCTCAAATTTGTGATTATTCTAAATGAGTTTCATACATAATTCTTTCAACGTTACTAGTAGGAGTATATTATCCTATGAGAGCGGATGTGTTTTCAGTAAGCGTAGTTTTGTCGAAAGGAAATGAACTCCTTTGTCTGGAGTTTGAGTTTACAAATTATAGAGAAAATAAAATAAACTAACTACCACAATGCATCAATGGCAAGTGTCTTCTAAATTTGAATATTTGGCGCTTTGAATATTCGCTGACTTGGGGTTTCTTGAATTCTTTGAGTAGTTACGATGATTTACTTTAGTCTTCGAAGTTTCTTGGTCTTTGATTGCCTTTATTTGGTTCAAACACTAAGTGACCTTTTTCACTCGGAATATAATTGACTTGCTCGAAATATACGTTGAAATTTGCATTTAACGATATATGTGTAGTAACATATAAGTATTCGATAAAATATTTAAAAAAATAAAAAATAATTATGTTACTTTGTGTGTACGTAATTGTGAGTATCCGTGAAATATCGATATCTGATACAAATATGTCTTCAAGTTTGAAGCATTCAAAAACCTTAGGCTTTGTATAGATGTCAAAACAAAGTGGAAAGAAAGAAAGAAAATAGAAGGAATGAATGTTGAGGGAATGAAAGTCAATACCGAATAGAAAGTAAGATGATTTTAAAGATTGTTTGATAGGAATGAAATTAAAAGGAAAGAAAAGTTTATATATTTAGTAAATGACATAAATAACCTTAACTACAAAGGATACATATACTCTTTTTCTTTGAGAGGGGACACATATACTTATATTTATTTTCATTAAAAAATACTTATACGGTTACAAATACAAATTAAATAGTCTTTTCTACATTTTGGCTCCGTCATCTTTCCGTGCATGTGAGAGGGGATTGTTTTTTTGGGTGGAGGCCATCAATATTTTCTTTCCTTTCCACTGTTTAGCCAGTACCAAACAACAAAAAGTGATACTCTATCATACATTTCTTACCTTATTCTTTCTCTTCAACCAAACAACGTATTTATTTAGGTGAGCATAATTTCCCCAATTCCCCTATTCAAAATTTGAACCCCTCACCAAAATTTCACTTACCGCCAACGTGCTTTTCTACTTCAACTTCCACTTCGAATTATTGCAACTTAATCTAACCGTAGAGAAAATCGAAAAACAAAAAGATACACTTCTTCTTCACCTTCTTCTCGATCTGTGCCCTAAATTCCCAAACAAACCCTAACTCGTTCTAACTCAATGGAATCGCAACCCGAATCAGCTCGCGCACGGCCTAGGCTCTTCATCCAAGAAATGGTGATGCGGAACTTCAAATCTTACGCCGGCGAACAACGCGTTGGTCCCTTTCATAAGGTTTGATTTATATACTTCCAGTTTTTGAATTCAATTGGTTCAATTTTACTTGTGAAGTTGAAATTTGGTGAAATTTTGGTTTCAGAGTTTTTCGGCTGTGGTTGGACCGAATGGAAGTGGGAAGAGTAATGTTATTGATGCTATGTTGTTTGTGTTTGGGAAACGAGCCAAGCAGGTGCGTTTTTTAGAATGTTCTAGAAAGTAATTTGTGCTTGGAAAGTTTTTTTTTTTTTTTTTTTGTGAATTTTTTGTTTAATTGTTTGATTGGGAACTTGTGCTTGCAGATGCGTTTGAATAAAGTTTCGGAGCTTATACATAATTCTAGCAATCATCAGAATTTGGATAGTGCTGGGGTTTCTGTTCATTTTCAGGAGATTGTTGATTTGGTACCTTTTCTTATTTACTCTGATTTGTTGGTGCTATTTTGATTTTTATTGTTATTTTTGTTGAAGATGAGATATATATTGGGCAAGCAATAAATTCTTTAAATTTGATGTCCAATGTTTTTTTGTTGTTGTGAAGAACGAAAAGATTGTAGATTTTTTTTTGGTTTTCAATTTCATTTGATATATTATCACTATAGTCTGCGTTGTTATGATCTAGTGGTTTGGTTGTGAGGATATTTTATGTGTGCCTGGGTTCGATCTAGGGTCTCCACATTTCCCCTCTCGTGTGTATTTTATTTGAGTATGTGTTGTTGAAAACCAGGCCAATAGCAAAACAAAAAAAAAAAATATAGTTTCACTATTAATTCTAAAAATGGCATCGCTTCTCTTCACTTTATTTCATGATTTTTAGAATTTACAAAAGGGTAAATAAGAAAGGAAGTATAACCAGAATGTAAAACTAAAGAAGGAACAAAGCTGAAAAGAATTTGGGCTTTTGGGTATAACTCAACCCCATGAGGAATGAGGACTGTCCAAACTTTATAAGCACTACTTAAGCCATATCTCTAGGTGATGTGGGTTTAAACCTACTCCCTAACGCTATGTAAGCCAGTACAATGAAGGTCATGGAGGCTGCCATGAAAGCAGCCCTGTTCCGAAATTACGGTGGCTAGAGGTGTGTCGCAATTAAGGTGGAATTTCCAGCAGAAATTTAGTAGTAAAACTTATCAATGGAAAATCAAGGGGGAAAATGATAAGCGCCCTTAGTTTACACACCAGCCCCTTACTCTTAGCTTTTTAATTATGTTTTGTTTGCTTATTTTCCTTTTGGTTTGTTCTGTCACGAGCTTGTTTTTAAGTAGACCTTTATACCACACTGCCAGTGGTAAGAAGAGTTTTCAGATTTACAGTTTGATGACCCTTTTGTGTTTTTCATCTTTGATATTTAAAATTTTTCCTTCAGTTTGTTCTGGCACGAGCTTGTTTTTAAGGAGACCTTTATACCACACTGCCAGTGGCATAAAGAATTTTCAGACTTACAGTTTTAGACCCTTTTGTGTTTTTGATCTTTGATTTTTAAAAATTAGAATTGAATTTTGTATGGCTGCAGGAAGATGGAACATATGAGACTGTTCCTGGAACTGACTTTGTGATTACAAGGGTGGCTTTTCGGGACAACTCCTCTAAGTATTACATTAATAACCGTTCAAGTAACTTCACTGAAGTTACCAAGAAATTGAAGGGGAAAGGTGTTGACCTTGACAATAATAGGTTTCTGATCCTTCAGGTTGGTTATTTCATATAAGATGCTTTTAATTTATATTTTTTTGCAGGTGGTTGGTCCTATATATCTCTTTTGATGCTTGAACTGTTTCTTATCAGGGCGAAGTTGAGCAGATTTCACTTATGAAACCAAAATCTCAAGGACCTCATGATGAAGGCTTTCTAGAATATTTGGAAGATATCATTGGGACCAACAAATATGTAGAAAAAATTGATGAGTCATATAAACAGTGAGCACTCTTTCTCCATTTCAATTCGGGAATGCAAACTTCTTAATGAACATTAAAAAAGCATAGATACTGTTTGTTGTTGTTGCTGCCTAATTTGGTGTTATACAGCTATGATCACTTAACTGCCTAAGCTACTAGTTACAAAAGAAAGTATAAACTATATATACTCTATAATAAGGACCCGTTTTTCATACTTTATTGGCGACACACTGTTTAAATAATCACTTGGGTTTCAGTTATAGTATATAATTTCTAATGTCTGAAGTATTGTTGATGTTTTAGGTTAGAATCTCTAAATGAGAGAAGATCTGGTGTGGTGCAAATGGTCAAGCTATCTGAGAAAGAAAGAGACAGCTTGGAGGTATGTAAAATTGTGGTTATATGGATCACTTGATATTTGAACAACCCCTAACAGTTTTTTTGAAACAGGATGTGAAGAATGAAGCAGAAGCATACATGCTCAAAGAGTTATCTCTGTTGAAATGGCAAGAGAAGGCTACAACGCTAGCTGTTGATGATACAGGTGGAAAAATGGATGAGTTACAAGTGGGTGTTGCTAGCCTAGAAGAAAATCTTAAGGCAGAAAGGTAATTTTGAATTTCACCTATAGTTTCTCTGTCTCTCTCTCTCTCTCTCTCTATATATATATATATATATATATATCACTTTCCTAACTATTCCCCTTTCTTATTCTTGACTCATGAAGAACTTTGTGATATCTTATTCCAGGGATAAGATCCAAGAAAATAAACAGATTCTGAAAGAGCTTGAAACTAAGCACAACAAGTATATTCAAATACAAGAGGTTTGCACGACATGGGACTTGACTTGAACTTATCAGTTTGCATGATGACACGGCATGGCATTATATGCTTGGTGATAAGCTCATCAGGTAGTAACCAAGTTTTTTCTTCTGTTATTCATGTAATAGGAGCTAGATAATGATATGAGGAAGTGTAAGGAAGAATTCAAGGAGTTTGAGAGGCAGGATGTCAAGTTTCGAGAAGATTATAAGCACATGAATCAGAAGATCAAGAAGCTGGAGGATAAAGCGGAAAAGGTAATGGGAATACATGATTTATTGCACTTGAATATATGCATGAGAGATGTGCCTTATCCATTCATTCGTATTTCAGGATTCATCAAAAATCGAAGCTCTTGTGAAAGAGGGTGAAGACTCAAATGATATGATACCAAAACTTGAGGATAATATCCCTAAACTGCAAAAGTTGTTGACCGATGAGGAGAAGGTCTTGGAAGAAATCACAGAGAGTTCTAAAGGTAGACCCTTGTCTTAAGTACTGATATACTTGAAGTTGCCTTTAATTAAATTTGATTTGCTGAATGCCTTTCCATATGATGCTTTTAGTCATAACCTCATTAAAACTTTTCAGTTCTTAAAGATGCTTCCTTGCAACATTTGCCGTTTACCATATTGATTGTTAAACTTACAATGCTTGGCTTGGTTAGGTTCTCAATTCTGATACATAGCCGATTGTCCTGGATTTTAGCTTATCCAAATATAAATTGATAGATAATAATGATTTTAATATGTTTGATTGGTTCAATATAGTTGTGAACTGGTGCCAGACCCTCAGTACGGCTCAATCAACTATATGAATTTTTTTCTTCTTTCTATTGAACCAATTGTCAATCAGTTATTAAACTACCAAGGTATGAGCCAATGCATATTGGTTTAGTCTCTTCTTAAAAAATAGTAGGTTGCTTGATGGGAAAACTGAACCTCGCTTTTGGTATTTAATGCTAATTTTTAAATGTTTTAAATTGCACTTGAAAAGAGGATAAAAATCAATTGATTTCTCACTACTGTTACATGTTTATAGGTTCTCTACTGCATATCGTAATTAAAAAGTTACTACAGCATAAAATTAGAAAATAAAAACTGTGCCCAATCTATTGACTAATCAAACTGCTTGCATTAACAATACAATGCTTGACATGGGATAGATAAGTGGGCTTTCCCCATCCTTTTCCATCTGGTGATTATGCTCTATGGGAATACCGGTTGTTTTGCAACCCAGCTTGACTTCTTATGCCGTGGAAGTACTTCAACCTCCTGTGGTCTTTCATTTTGAACTAAGCTGCTAACTTATCTCTCAAAATCTGTTTTTCTGCTTCATTAGCCTGTCCAAATTATATTAAAATTAATTTTTCTGAGTTTTTCTTATTCTACGAGCAGTAGTGGAGATTCATTGTAGTTTTTCTTTGTTTGTCAAATTCAAATTAATTTTTTATTATTGGTAAACAGTTGAAACTGAGAAATTCCGCTCTGAGCTTGCTAAATTTCGTTCGGAGCTTGAACCTTGGGAAAAAGATTTGATCGAGCACAAGGGAAAGCTTGAGGTTGCATCTAGTGAGGCCAAGCTTCTAAATGAAAAGGTGATAACAATTTATCTTATTTTAAATACTTAGTCTCAGCTTGGAAGACAATGATTAGTCTTGTCTTGAAAATTTCTGGATATATTCTAATAACGCATGGTAATTGCAGAAGGACTAGTATCTTTCTCTTTGTCCAGGCTAACAAACGAAAGTGTTGTCAATGTCACTTTAATAATTCAACTCTTTTGGTCCACACTTTTGTTTTTGTACAGTTTTGCAGTATCTCTTTGATATTGCATGCTTATGTTTCTCTTCTCTAGGCACTCAAACAAAAAGTATTGTCACTTTTATAATTCAACTCTTACGATTAGCACCTTTTTGTTTGTACAGTTTTGTATTATGTCTTCAACATTGTATTTAACAAGACATGTGATAAATATTTTAATTGTGTTTCAAAGCAGGTAAAATCTTCTTGTTTTCTTAGTTGAGTGGTTGTAATAATTTTGATGCTGTTGAGGGACTACTGTCCGTGGCTTTGTGTTATTGAATCATTAATCATTTCTTGTGTTGGATTAGAATTTAGCTTTCATTGGTGTATTGAGATTCACCCAATTGTGTCCAAATATCGTTTATAATCTTGCTATGCATATTAT
>Ga0315915_1009783_pt1 | contig 10782 bp, 3 predicted proteins | sample MpolbnodulesMG_FD_207738 | JGI IMG/M metagenome (GOLD analysis project Ga0315915, IMG submission 207738) | Medicago polymorpha root nodule microbial communities from Los Angeles, California, United States - branched nodules | ecosystem: Host-associated > Plants > Roots > Nodule | place: USA... | reverse complement strand
ATCCGCTGCATTTAGATTATGATTATCACATCAAAAGCTGACACAATTCAACCCCCCTTCTTGTGTTTTTCTCACCTCCAAGTTTCTCGCATGACTTATAACAAAAATTTCGATCGTCAAGATTTGAGTTCGTACTCCGTCCTTAGTCCACTTAGGTTTTATTCAACGGACATATTTATTATATAGAAGAGAAATTCTTAGTTGGAAACAACTCAAAAAAAACACACACGCACACAAAAACAATAAAATTTAAAAGAGAAAATAATATAGTGACATCACTTAATATCATTTCTCTTTAACATTTTATCTTTAATGTATGTGTGTCAATATACATTTTATTTAGGCTTGTGTATGTAATATTTGCTATATTTGGCCCCATTTGTTATAGTTTTTTTTTAAAATTGATTTTGGTAGTGTAATGTGTTTTTGTTATAATTTTTTTAAAAAAGAAATTTTTAAGGAAAACTTCAAGTGAAAAATCCGTTTGGATAGTTTATCTTAAAATGTCATTCTAAGTATTTCATCATTTGGTTATAATTTTTTTTTAATACTAAAATTTTGAAAAAATCTCTAAAAAAAAAGCTATTTCAATTAGCTTTTCATAAAAATCATTTTTAAAAGATATCATTTTGAAAAAATATGTGATTTTTACTATGTAAAATCTTGAACAATAAATATTTAAGTTAGTTAATGTCAAAATTTCTCTTTTAACTCATATCAAATGAGTTTGAAATAACTTTAACTATTTTTGAGTAAATTTTAAAATAACCCATTTTTAAAAATGCAAAGGAAAATTATTATTTTTTAAATCTAAAACAAACGGGCCCAAAAACCCATAATAAAATGATTAAATTATTGATTATTTGATCACTATTCAAATCTGTAACAACAATTAAATATTCAATTCTGTAACCACAATTAAATATATTCAAAATCCAAAAAGAGCAAATGTGTGTGCGTTAAGCGGTTGGTTATGTATTTTGACATATGAGCTATATGTCTTCGATTCGATCCTTGGTTCACCTAACTCTGTTTTTTTTTGCCAGTTTTTTCTTCTTCTTAAATGTCTTTTTCTTCGCCCGTCGTCTTCAACAAGGGTTTTTTCGACCCGTAATCCGAACCGATTAGATCTCTCACAATACACAATGAAATTCAACGATTTTTACGCAGTTTTGATCGGATTTGTAAGGCAAGGAGAAAGCACATACTTATTTTGCAAATCCACAAGTCAATCACATATATTTTAAAAATTTTAAGATACACCGGAGCCGCTGTACCCGCCGATGCCAACATATTCTACATCTTTCCGGCTACCGTATGAATGCTAATTGCATGTTTGTTTGTTGCTCCATCCATCACCTTTAACATATGATAAAAACATGGACAAAACTTGCAAATCCAAGTTTTCTTCCAACGTATTATTACAAGTTGTGCCTCTTATGTAGATCTTTCAAACTCTATGGCAAGGTTGTTAAAATTGAGATCCTTCCTGGGATCGGAAGGGAAGGGGAAATGGATCGTATGCTTGGTTGTGAGATTTACAAATTATTTTCTCAACATTGTCAAAAATGCCCTTTGTTAATTGTGATTTAAAAATCAATTGTATATTTTAAATCAATATTATGGTTCTTTCTAAGAGGTGACAATATAATCAAATCCGAGCCATTAAAATACTTCTAAATACATCTGATGGTTCACATTCATTTTACAACAAAAAAAAAAAAAGTCTCCTACGGTAGGAGACCTAAAGTAGTCTCCCACTATAGCTTTTGCCGTCAAACCACACTCCAAATTCCAAACACTTTTAATTTTACGCCAGAGGTTCAAGTGAACATCAATTAATACCACTATATCACGCAGAAAATTAAGTTTTTTACTGTACATTTGCAAACTGGAATATTTTTTAAGTGTTAAATATGTTTTTGGTTCCTATGAAATTAGAACCTTTTAAGTTTAGTCCTTAAAAAGAATTTCTGCACTCGGTATTAGTCCCTCCTCAATTCAAATTTGTTTAATTTATGCTTAAACTCTTGAGTTTTTGAACAATTTTTCACAGACGTGTCAAGAACATTACTAAAAGTTCTTCTACAAAAAATTGTCACAAAATTTGATTTATACGTCCAGACTTTGTTAATTTTATCTTTAACTTTTGTCGTTTTAAAAAATTCATATTTAATTTGTTTCATGTTAAAAAATTCTAAATTTTAGTAAATGAACCTTTCATAGTGTTATAAACTTCTCATAAAAAAATCTTTCAAAATTTTAAGAGTTTAAGGATAATTAAACAAACTTTGTTGTAACAAGGACTAAAATTAGAAGTAATTTTTTTTTGTAGGGACTAAAAAACCTATTAAAATTAAGTAAGAACTAAACTTATAAGTTCCAAATTTTACAGGGACCAAAAGCATATTTAACCCTTTTTTAATCATTTGGTTGAAATTTTTCGATAATTCAAAATTTAGTCGAAAGATAAATAAAATTTAACCAAAATTGTTTCATCTAAAAATTAAATTTAGATTTTCTTAAACAATTTAGTCCCCCGTTCCTTTTAATTGTCACTCTTAGAGAAATTTTTTGTTCCTATTTAACTGTCACTTTCAAAGTTCAATGCAACATTAAATGTTGTTTTACCAATATTACCCTTATATATTTATTGCGGAGAGAGAAACACATGAAATAAAATATTAAATTAATAAGGTCATTATAGTAAAAGTAAAAACAATTATATCAAAAGTAGTAATTTTTATTGATTGTCTTAATTTTTGTAAAATGTTAAAAAGTGACAATTAAAAAGGAACGGAGGTAGTATCATTTATAAAACTCATAAGGTGGGGTTTAGCATGTGATAGAGAAGTTTTTTCCCATCATGGAAAAGTTTAACCACAACCATTGATTTAATAGTTTTTTATTTGGATAGCTTAGATGAATGACTTGGTAATTGTTGTAACTTTTTGATGGTTATATGGTGGACCAAAAAAACTGACCTCACGGTTGATTAAATAACAATTTATCATTTGTTTTTATTAATTTATTTTTTTGCATTAATTCATGGGCTTTAGAAATTTGTTTCAGGCCTGCTGTTTCTCATCCAAAAAATTTGGACTGAATTGACCCTATGTTGAGATATTTTTACACACAACCAATAAAAATATGACACATATTATTAACTTAAAAAAAAAGGTGATTTTAATTAAGGAAATAGAAACATAAATGGTGGTGGGTGGTTCTTGTCGGTTAAAGAAAGTGGAAAAAGGAAAAAGAAATATTAAAAATAATGAGAAAAAATTCTGATATTAATTCTTTTTATTATTTTAACGAGGTGTTTGATTTTAATTGGTTTGATGTAAGAATGATGTGTTGGGTAAGAGTTCACGTAAGAATTTCTCACATATGTTTCTATTTAATATAATGTTCCCACATCAAATTGAATTAGAGAAGGAATTAATTAATTTTTAAAATTTGATTAAAAAAATAAATAATGTATGACATAAAATTAAATTATGCGGACTATTTTGTGTGATAAATTAATTTTGTTCCCTATTATTAAGTGACAATTTTTACTTTTGTGGAGTGTTTGAATTTTTATTTTTTTTTGGTACAAGGAGTGTTTGAATTTTTATATCAATGTTAGCGTTATGATTCACTTATTGTTAACTATTTATTATATATATTTTTTGAAAAATGGAATTGTTAATTTCTTCAAAAAAAATCGAGTTGTTTATTAATCTTAAAGTCCTGTATACACGTGACATGTACATAATTTACATTTTGGCAACCCATTCTATGAAGTGAGGAATCAAATTAATTTTTTAAATCAAATGAACAATTATTGATTATTGAAAGAAAAAAAAAACTTGTAAAAGAGTAGAAATCAAAACGACATAGTACATAGAAGTATAGAAAGAAAAGAAAAAAAACAACCAAGAAAAAAAAAGAAGCAAAACGGCATACATAAACTGGCAATTAATTTGGTAAAAAAAACTGATAATTAATGGGATTAGTGGGTGTATTGGGAAAGTTTTCGGCAATTAATTGAAATAATTATTGAGCAAAAACGTTACAGAAATACAATATATTATTATTTTTTTAAGCAACCGGGTCACGAACCCGACCCACGAACCCGAATTGTGAGGAAGACGCACTGAATCGGCCGAGACGCTCGATTCCACCGTTCCCAAGCATTTTCGCGGCGATTCCCGCCGCTCCCACCAGATTACGATTTGGGCGACGTTTCGGTACGACGGGGGCTGCAAGACCGCAAACTCGTAGGATCCTACGAGTTGGATCGCGATTCTGTCTCCCTTGGTCCTGTTGAAAATGGTAGTGGATGGTCCTGTTGGTGTGAACCACTTAAGAGGAGATACATGGTCCATAATTTGGATACCAAGGAGAATGCCAAAGATGCTATACAGGAAGCTTTCGTTGGTGGTTTGAGGAAAGAGTTTGATGGAAAAATCCCAGCTATGAAAAAAATGGTTGAATACGAGGTTCAAGCTGTAAGGAAGGAAAGTGAGATTCAATTGACAGCCATAAAGGAAATGGTTGTTGATGAAGTACAATAGTAAAGATGAGATGTAGTTTGAGTAGATGTGAGAGAATGGGGAGGTACACTATTAAAGATACAAACAATATTAAAAAATACAAACTCAGGATTTTTTTTGTTTGGCTGCAACCGGTTGCTACTTACACATGTGCTGCAAAAAGGCATTTTTCTATGGTGGGAAAGAAGTTTGCTTACCCAGGCTAAACACCACCAACTCATAAACCATCTTAGTCCAATTGTTTGGTTTTAAATCAAAGTGCTATGATTTATTTGCTGGACAAAGACATAAATAACTGTAGTTTATTTTATTTTTCCTACAATACGGGAATGCACTTACTACTTTGATAGTAGTGAAAGACAGTCAAATGTGTGAATATGTGCCCATATGGTCAAAAACAGGATTTTTACTTACTGTATTCTTTGTCATAGATTCTCATTCTCTGTTTCCAGTTAGTTAACCTAACCAGTTACTTAACCGAACCCAACTAATTCTGTAATTCTCTTCTATGCTTTTCTTGCTTGCAACGATATACTCCAACTACCATACAAGATTTGGTGGAAAAGCTTTGAGATTTGATTATTAATCAGGTAATTTAGGTAAAGGTTTCAGAACATGCAATAAGTATCCATAATTCCACAACTGCTGAAAATTGCAGCTGAATAATGTGTTTTTTTAATCATTAATAAAAGAGAAATGTTAACTTATGTCATCAGAACACAAGATAAAAATCTTAAAATAAAATTAAACAATATGTATTGTATTGAAAAGATAAGTTTTTAAGTTTTTAAGATTGTGAATGTGCAATTTCTAAGGTTAAATTTCTTTATTTAGTTTCTTACCTTGTGCCTTAAGGGTACAATTTAACAAGACCCTTAATTAAAACATAAAATGTTCAATTAAGTAACATTCAATGTTGTCTCCGAGTTTTTATTAAAAAATTATATTGTCTTCAAGTTTAATTTGTAGAAACATTGTATAATATATACATGGTTTAAACTCGAACGCATCATTTATTCACCTTAAAAATGTGAATTCTTAGTCACTACTGTGAAGTCAATTCGCTTCTAAAAAAAAATGATTTTCACCAGTTTTTATTTCAAAACAAAAAAAAATTGTGACAATCAATTAAAATAAAATACATGATTCTAATTGGTGTCTATCAATCAAATTGACGCCGGATCCATAACAAATAAGAGTCATAGAGCAGAAGAGAAAAAAAAAACTGAATTAGTTACATTATCTTTTTTGAAAAAATATATAGAATTTAGAAAATAATTTTGGATCAAATCTTCAAATAAAATATAATTGATACAATTTGAATCCTTAATTTTAGGAAGAAAAATTAGATCTTTAATTTAATATTATATTTGAAACAAACTCAAACGTAAAAATATGTTTCAAATCAATTTTAATAATTTTTTTTTAACTTAGATCCAAATAAAAACAAGTTGGTTTATTTTAAACCCAAAAAAACTGGTTTCAGCAGTTTTTTTGAAACAATCCACAATTAAAGGAAACAATCTCAATCAAATACAAACTTGTTTTAAAATTAAACCAAAACATAAAATAATAATTAAATCAAGGGATAATTTCAACTGAATCATAAATCAATAAAACATGGAAAACTAGTGAAAAAATACACACCAATTCACAAAAGAATAATGAGTTTTTTTTTTATGTTCTTCAGGAACTACTCACAATCAAATCAATTATTTGTACAATCCATGCACCACTATTGAATTTTTCAAGAATTCATGGAGAATAAAATTGGTTGATTTTTAAGTTTTTCAAGAACTATATAACATATCTAATCTGTTATTTGTATGATCCTTCATGGATGTATCACTACTGAATTCTTCAGGAATTCATGGAGAATAAATTGAAACCGAGTTGTTTAAGTTCTTCAGGAACTATACAACAAATTTAAACAATAAGATTAATTTTCTAAATCATCCTTTAGGGATGTAACTCTTTTGATGAATTCATCCAGAAATCACAAAAAAAATATTGAGTTCTTCCGGAACTACACTTTTGAATTCTTCAGGAATTCATATAAAATAATATTGAGTTCTGCAGGAACTACATAATAGATCTCTTTAATTTTATAATATATGAGATCAATCCTTATGCAATACTTCATGAATGCATATGGAATAAATAAACACAATAATATAATACAATTCACATAATAGTGGTTTAATGTATCTATAAAAAAAACTAATTCCACTTGATGGAATTGTAATAGTATAGTCTATGATCATCAATACAAAAATTAAAACTTATTTCATAAAAATAGATTAAAAAGATTACATACCTCTGCTGGTTAGAGCCTCGTGCTGATAATATGTTATGAAACTATTAGAATAAAAATAAGAAGAACAAGATTAAAGAGAAGAAGAGAGAATAGAGAGAGAAGAAAGAGGATTATATTATTCTCTTGGTATGTATAATTGGATTACATATGAGCTCTATTTATAGAGAAATACAATGACTTGGGGAGCAAGCACCAATGACTTAGGGAGCAAGCACAATATGGTCCAATAAACTAATAGTATGACCCAATAACCTAATTGTTATATGGACATCCACTTATAATATTCATAACATTTACCATGTTATTAGATTAATTGACAATTAATATCATTAGTTTTATATGTTATATTATTTTAAATTGTATCATATGGTCATTTTCGCAACATATTTTAAATGGAATGAAACACAATGATATAACTTTGGAAAATAAAAGACTATTTTAAAGCAAAAAATGAGCAAATTAAAACCTAAAATACAAATAGGGGATTAAAATCTCATGTGAATTTTATTCTCTTGTGAATTTCATTCTTTTGTGATAAAAATCTCATGTCTTTCACACTCGTACATAAGTTCTTCTATTTAGTCAATTGTCGTTCTCTTTTTGTATCAACCCTTCAATTCTCAAGATAAAATAGTTATGGTGATTCGGAGTTCGACCAAGAGGTAACTAAAGTTTCGTTAAAAAAAAATGTTCCTTGTACTCGCCTACTCGGCCCCCTAACTTTAAATTCTTGGCCGCCTCTAATCTCAATTGAGATAAAATCAGATGAACTAGATGTAATGGTATTGAAAAATGTTTTTTTCTCACATTCATTTATTTTTAAAAACACATTGAAATGACGTAAATACCTTCGACGATAGTTAACTACCGTTCGACTTCTATCCGACAGTAGTTAACTACTGTAGTTACAACGGTAGCTACCATTGTTATCAACAACAATAGACAATGCAGTTTGCATTACAAAATCAAGTCATTTTTGACCTTTTATGATATGTAATTAAAAACGGCAATTTCGCACAAACTAAAACTAATACAACAACTACCACCAAGTCATAAACAACAACATTGCCGTTTTTTATTATCAGCTTTTTTGATACATATACATATACATATATATATATATATATATATATATAATGATTTTTTGATTTATTTATAACCTCATTGTCTTTTATATTATTTTATATATTGAAAAATTGTTGAATCCACAAAGACATGAAATCAGTGCATGTTGTTTGTTGTAACCTAGATGATTTCGGGTTATATATTTCAAAGGTGATTTCAGATTATATAATCCTAATAAAGAATATTTTAGAAGAAACAAAAATAGAGCGAATAAGAAACAAATAAGGTATCCATAAGTCCTAGCTCAACTGGCAAAATGCCAAAATTGTTAGGCCGGATGTCATGACCGGGGTTCGAACTTCGGTACCTCCACTTGTGTGTGTGAGTTTATAATGGCTTTGTCATTTCGTCTATCTGCCAAAAAAAAAAGGTGAAAAAGTGATAATCTAAAAAATATCTAGATCAAAAAAACCGTAAGTTCATCATCCATTTTGGGAAAAATAATAGTCGGATTTTATATTATGTGCATATTTATATGTTTTTTTGGTTACATTATGTGCAATTTTATATATATTAAAAAGCTTCTCTTCTCTAAAAGAAAATATTAAAATGTTTTTCTTATAAAAAGAATATTAAAAAATTTAAAATAAAAACTTTTGGTTGAAATTAGTACATTTTATATTAAATATATAACGTTGTGCATACTATTCCATCGAAAAAACATTGTGCATTGTTTGATAAACCTTGATCTTCTCGTGGGCTTAACTCAGTTAACAAAGATAATGAATAATAGATTGTTGACCCGTGTGTCGCACGGGTTTATTGTTAAGGGATTGACATACGAATAATAAAATGCAATATATAATTGGTAACGGTGAAAAAAAGAACAGGTGATAATCCATAGTAGACAAAATAAAACACTTCATAAAATGTATAAAATCTGAAAATATTATAAAAGAAAATTTGGTAATCCTATCAATAATTCGGTAAAAGAAATATGAAAATTTTAGTGCATTGGCATGTAGTTTCATCACACATTGCAAAATACTTCCTCATATACGACGCTGGACGTCACATTGGTATCTTTGTCATCTTCATTAGTGATCAATATCTTTTGCAATAGGGTGTTCATAAGTTGCAAATCGAAAGAGTGGCGCCAAAGGATAATTAGCAAAATACAGTGGGATTTAAATTGTACAATTCAAAAACACTACTTATATATGCTTCAATGTGTTATATGCTTCAAAAAAACACTACTAATAACAATCCAAAAATCATTACTTAAGTTATATGCTTCGAAAAACATGTTTTTTTAGGTGTCTATCTAATAAAACAACACATGCGTACACATTCTGTTCCATAATTAATTCTTTTTGAGCAGCTGTTCCATAATTAGTAATACAATTAAATTGATGATGATATTATTAGTTAAAAATAATGACCACCAGTAAAATAAATGACTACTTATTTAGCAAAACAAAAAACCACCAAGTATTGTTGCAGAATCACTTTCCCCTTCCTCTATATGCAATCCGATCCAAGGAAATGTGATTCTCACCTCAAAATTAATTCACAGTTGCACAACTTTGCTTGCAAAGAAAGAAATCATAAAAGTATGCATAGGACATAAAGGCCAACAACGAAATAAGGTTTTGAACGAAACAAAATTTAGATTAAGTTCAAAAAACATGACATTACACGACACAGTCTGAATCCTTAGATAATAGACCAAGAAATTGCGACAAAACTAAATAGGAAGACTGTCAAAATTGGTGTAAACATCTCAAACTAAAAACAAAAAACGGAAAAAAGATATTCCAATTCTCAAAAAAATACGCATATCGATAAAATGCATGTTAAATTGGAATACCAGTTAAACAGTGGTATGAGAGGAAGGTTGTAAGGTCACATCCTTCCATTTGCAAAAATCAAAATATCAAAATATATGATTCTTCTGTTGTCTGTGTAATTTACCACGGTTTAGGGTTTTTTTCTTCTGAGAGAAACACGGTTTAGGGTTTGCTGTATGTGGCCGAGTTTGCATGGAAATTAGGGTAGCCGAGTTTGCATGGAAATTAGGGTAGCCGAGTTTGCATGAAAATTATGGTATTCTGTTTGTAAACATATTAAATAAGTGTACAACAACTTGTAAAAAAAAAGTCTACAGAAACAATAGATATATACAAACGATGACACAGCAATACATGAATGAAAAGCTCATCAGTGATGAGAAATATTAGAGATTGCTGCATTTTAGAGGGAATTTTGTTAGGTTAAATTGCTTCCGAGAATTGAAATATTTTGGAGGAAAATTATTAATAAATAAGGATATATGCAACGTCCGGCCACCAAAAAGAAAAAAAGACGAACCTAGTCCCAAAACATAATACTAATTCCTTTTTGCTCGAGCGCCGCCGTCACCTTCTTGTTCTACTCTCATTCTTTCACATTTTCAGCGCTCTATCAACATCATTCTCCATGCACGTTTTACCATAAAGCCTTAAACCCCTCTCAGCATCCTCTTCATTCATACCTTATACCTCCGTTGGCCGCTATGCCGTCGCCCTCTGTAGCTTTGTCATTGCCGGATCTCATGCTTCGTCGTCATAACTTCTCCAAAATGACCCTGCAACTGTAATTTCCTTGATTAATTAGGCAGCAGCTTTTGTACAACTCATACTCTGCTACTCATTTGCAGAAGCACTTCTTGAGTAACAACAAAGCTCTTTCTCAGTTACGCATAACACATATCTTTATTTAATTTCAAGTGTTCTTTTTTGATTTCTAACTTAAAATTGAATCTTATTTCCCTGCACACAACCTGTTTGACAAAAATCCCAATATATTCTTATGCTCTAT
>Ga0315915_1009780_pt1 | contig 10783 bp, 12 predicted proteins | sample MpolbnodulesMG_FD_207738 | JGI IMG/M metagenome (GOLD analysis project Ga0315915, IMG submission 207738) | Medicago polymorpha root nodule microbial communities from Los Angeles, California, United States - branched nodules | ecosystem: Host-associated > Plants > Roots > Nodule | place: USA... | reverse complement strand
ATATTACTGTTATTCTTGTCTTGATGTGGAGACAAGTTGCAGAGATGGTGGTTGCAGAGGCATGCGCAGAGTTAGTGGTCGTACACTTCGTACACTGTACTTTGTCAACTCTGGTGAAGTGGCTTCTGATGAGATGCTTCTGATAACCTTGCTTATGATGAGCTTGCTTCTGATGACGTGTCTTCAGGAGCGCTTTCTTCAGACTCGTTTCTTCAGACGCATTTCTTCAGACGCCCTAAGCTTCAATAAAATTCCTTTGCTCTTTGACTTGTTCAATCAGAATCTTTATGAATAGTACTTTGATTTGAATCCTGTACACTTGAACAAATGTTTAGCATATCCAATTGATAATTTTTAATACCTTGTTATCATCAAAACTCAAGAGGTGATTTTGCGAAATACCCTTTGTTCCAACAGGTCATCTGTTGTAACTCTGAAGCCTTCTGATAAAAAACACAGTTGTTCCTTTCCTTCCAAATAACCCAGACACATGTAAGCCAAATTAGTTTTTAGAAAGGAATATGTGAATTGCGGTAACCCTGCTAAATGACCGAACTGAATAAGATGTGCACGAAGAACCTCTGGTGCGACAAAATGAATATTTAACCACTGCGAAACATAAACCCACAGATTGCGAAATGTGTCGCAATTTAAAAATAAATTTGTAGCAGTCTCTTGTAAACCGCACCCTCCAACACACTAATTAACATCATGATGAAGGACACGACGCCTCACAAGATTATCCTGCGTGGGAAGCCAGTTGCGAAGAAGTCGCCAAACAAACAGAGAAACTTTAAGAGGAACATGTTTATGCCATACATCATCAAATAAACCCCTAGAAGGAGACTCCTAAACCGATGTAAGAAAATGATAAGCCCTTTTCACTGTATAGCCAAGAACGGGATTGAGTAACCATCTCCACCTGTCAATAGTATGATCCTGCAAAACAATATCATGCAGCAAAGCATAACACTCCCTGACACACTCCTCCTCCCACGCAAAAAGGCGCCTCTTCCACACCCAAGCACCGCCACCAACACCCCACCCTCTACTCACCATAACCTCCACTGTCACCCCCTTATCATCGGACAAATCAAAAAGGCGGGGGAAGCGAACCCGTAAAGGAACACCTCCAACCCAATTGTTCGTCCAGAAATAAGTCGCACCACCTCCACCAATAACCCTACGCACATTATCACCAAACCAACTCCCAACCCCCAACCTGACACCACCACGAATGCCTGAAACCATGCGCCACCGGATTGAACTATCAACCCCCTTCCTTCAACCGACCTCCAACCTCCCCGTACTTAGCCTTGAGGACTCGATACCATAACCCTTCCTTATCTAACAACGTCCTCCAACACCACTTGCCTACAAGCGCTATATTAAACTTGCGCAACCTCCTCACCCCCAAACCACCATACACCTTTGGTAAGCAAATGGAGTCTCAATCTACCCAAGCAATTTTCCTAAAATCCTCTCCACCCCCACCCCAAAAAAAAAAACTCTTAAATAAAGATTCAATGGAAGGAATTATACCTGTGGGTGCCTTGAAGAAGGAAAGAAAGTAAACCGGAAGAGATGATAGGATAAATTTCAAGAGAATCAGTCGGCCTCCGAAGGAGAGATTTTTTTTGTTCCAAGATGACAATCGAGTACGAATACGATTCAACACAGGTTGCCAAAACTCCAAACGACGAGCATCATCCCCAATAGGCAGCCCCAAATACACAAATGGAAGTGTTCCCACACGATAGTTCAACACGGAAGCGATTTTTGATAACCACGAAGTATTAATGTTAATCCCCGTGAGCATGCTTTTTATGGAAATTAACCTTCAATCCGGACACTTGTTCAAAAAGGATCAGAACCGCCCTCATGTAACGCACATTAGCCCAACTTTTCACACCGAGAATTAGAGTGTCATCAACAAATTGAAGATTAGAAAGAGAAATGCCATCATGAGTTCCAAAACGGTACCTGTGGTACAACCTCGCCTCTATAACCGACGTCATCATCACATTGAAACCTTCAGCCGCAATTAAGAATAAAAATGGCGAAAGAGGTTCCTCTTGCCGAAGCCCCCTCTATATAGGGAACTCCTCCGTAGAACTACCATTCACCAAAACCGAAGCAGTGGCAGTACCAACACACTTAGAGATCCAATTCCTCCAAAGGGTAGGGAAATTCATTTTGACCATAACAATGTCCAGATAATGCAAGTCAACTACATCGTAAGCCTTTTCAAAGTCAACTTTGAATAAAATCATTTCCTTATTCCGCCTCCGTGCTTCATCAACAGCCTCATTAGCAATAAGGACACCATCCAAAATCTGTTTCCCTTTCACTAAAGCAGACTGAGAGTCGGACACAACATTACCTATAACATTATGAAGTCCGTTTGCCAGGACCTTCGCCAAAACCTTATACATACAACCCACCAGAGAGATATGACGAAAGTCATTCAACCTTTGAGGACTAACCACCTTTGGAATTAGAGCGATAAAAGTAGCATTTACCCACTTTGTCAACTTTCCATTGCAATGAAATTCAGTCAAAAAACGCATAAAGTCGTCCTTCATCTTCATCGAAAATTGTTTGATAAAGCCAAAGCTAATTCCATCCGGACCCGGGCTCTTGAAGCTATCACAATCCCAGACTGCCTGCTTCAGCTCATCCAAAGAGAACGGTCGAATCAAATTCGTAGAATCCATAACTGAGAGCCTAAGAAAAGACATATTTTCCACCCCCGGCCTCTCAACTTGCGCAACTTTAAAATGGGAGGAGAAATGTGAAAAAACAGCCTCTGATATTTTGAACCCCTTGAACCTGAACACCATTAACTTGAATCAGCTGAATAGCATTGTGGCGACGTTTGGAAGACATAACACCATGAAAAATTTCGAATTAGCATCTTCTTGTAACCAAGTCAGTCTTTCCTTTTGCCAACACATACTAGACTGAACCGGAGACAAAGAATGTAAATTAACAGATAAATCATGAAGCTCCTCCAATTCATCATGAAGAAGATCGGATTACTCCCCTTTACAATCTAAGGTAACCATCCTTTCCTTAACTACTCGAAGTTTACCGTCTAAATTTTGAGAATGAGTATGGTGCCACTCCTTTAAGCTTCCTTTTATTAATTCGAGTTTTTCTTTTAGAACATAACTACCCCCATCCATTCAAAACAAACGAACCCCATCTACTTCGAACAAAATCCGCATACCCAGGAAAATCAGCCCAACACTTTAGCATGCGCAGTGGACGAGGTCCCCAATTATCTTCATCCACAAAAAGCACTAATGGAACATGATCAGATAAGCCGCGTTGATGAGCTACCTGAGCAGAGTTTGGCCAAACAGAACACCAATTAGGAGACAACAAAAATCTATCCAACTGACTCATGGAGTAACCATCGCCTCGATACCACGTAAATAGTCTCCCACAAATTGGCAAATCCAACAAAAAGCAATTAGTGATGAAAGTGTTGAAGATGTTTGTATCATGTTGACGAAACGTTGTCCCGTGACCCTTCCTCTCCTCCACCGATCTAACCGAGTTAAAGTCCCCGCATAAACACAAATTAGCTTCACTATTTGCCAAAACAAAAGACGTTAACTTGTCCCATAGAACCTGTTTCGCTGCCATGTCACAGGGAGCGTACACATTGACAATAATAAATTCAATGCCAGTAGAAATAACCCGACCTCTAATCACCAAGGCGTGATCAAAACGCGCGATGTAGACCACACTTCCACAACATTTGTATCCCAAATAGTCAGTAAGCTGCCAGAGGCCCCCAACGATGCTTGAAAAGAATATCCACACAATGAATTTCCCCACACGGTCGTAGCAAAAAAATCATTAACAACACACATCTTTGACTCTTGGATACATAACACAAAAGGACTTTTTTCAGACACCAATCGACGCACTTCTTTTCTTTTATCAAGACCACCTAAACCCCTCACATTGTAGGATAAAATCTTCATTAGAAACTTCCCCCACCCCAGCACATCAACCGACCAAACGACACTAACAACCAGCCTCCCCTCCCCCGCTCACACCTTCCTCCTCCCTCGACACAACGCCTCCCCACTTCATCCAACCTTATTAAACATTACTTACTCCTTTGGTCACTATTATAAGCAAAAAATAATTTTTTAAGTTCATTAAATAAATTATGTATGTGGTCTATATTAATGGCTACATACATCGCTCATTCAATGAATTTAATATATTTTTTATAATAGTGATCTAAGGGAGTATATGGTGATTTTAAAGCGGATACAGCAAGTCCACATCAGCAAATTAATTTTTTTTAGTTAAATTTTATTAAAAATAAAAAATTTAAATGCAAAATATCATCTTGTTCATCATTTTATTCATCAATCCTCCTAAAAAATCCAAAAAATTAAAACTTAAAATATGAAATTTCTCAATCATCTTTCAACACTTTTATCCATATAATCTTTTTTTTAAAACTCCACAAAATTGCAATTTAAAAATATTGGGATTCTTTAAATATTAATAATTTCTCCTTACCACCTCAATGTTAACATCAATTCTTTCTCCCTTGTTTGTTAACCTCAATTCTTCTCCAAAACTTTCTTAACCTCCCTTCTTCTCCAAAACTCCAAATGGCCTCCTTATCACCCTAAGATCCTCATGCAATAAATTTCATCATAAGGTTCTTATGGTGTTATAAACAAGCTAGAAAAATTAGGGAACAAATTTTGATACATGAGTATACGGAACAAAATTGCAATTTCGCACGTTCAAGTCAAAATTAAAAATAAATTGAGACTTCTTTAGAATGCTCTGAAACTCTGCATAATCTTCCTATATATTTTTATAGACATCTCTTAAAAAAACAAGCTCAAAATTCGATTTCTAGGTCGAGATTGTCGTTGTTTTGTTTTTTAAGTTTTTAACGCTTTAAAAATTCATAATTAATCAGCCCATTATCGAGAAATTATAATTTTACGTGAAAAACCATATTTTAATATCATAAACATTCCTGTAAAAAAAATCAAGAAAAAAAATTCAATATCTAGGTCACATTTCTAGAGTTTGTCTAAATGAAAAAAAAAAAAAAAAGAGGTCAAGAATAAAAAGAATCTCAAATTACATGTGATAGAATCGTGTTTTTTTTTTTTACATAGACATTTTTTAGACTTCGCGTATACTACATAGTCAATTTATCTATTAACTATAATTTACATGTAGATAATATTGGTGGATATGATTATTTTTTTTTAAAACGGATTCATGGATTTGATTTAAGAATCAACATGACATATGATGACTTTATGATTTATGCTTTATACAAAAATTTATACTTTTTTTACCGATCAAGTAATTTGGCTCAATCGTTTTCCTTAAAAGATAAAAGTAATTTAACTCAAATGATCGCTCCGACAAAACTACTTATCAGTAAGCTCTGTTTCCCCTATGAACCATAAAAAAGGAATTTATACTTTTTGGTGCAAAACAACTAATTATCTCATAAAATTTCATTAAAAAATATAAATTGTTTAAATAACGTCAGAACCAAAACATCGATGGTTTCAAGGTTTTGTTACATTTAGTGGGATAATTCACCAACTACCTAACAGAAATCACAATCAAAATAAATTCAAGCACTTGCATATATCCACGATGCATTTGGATTACTGGATTTTTAGTTGATCAATTTGAAAAAGAAACTTTGGATTGTCTCCATTAACTTTAACCCTTATGTTTCAAAAATGGTATCTCTATGAATCAATGAACGAACTCCAATATTGCGTAGTAGGCTACTAAGATCGGTAGCGAAACAATCATTCCAAAGATCACTCTGCAGAGACCAAAAATTTGAAAATTAATATACATTAATATATATGCACTGCACTACATTACTACATATTATTAGAGTATCAAATTCAGTAATCAAGGGAAAAAAAAGTAAACAAATTCATATTGAGCAAAACTTGTAAAAATATTGTATATTGTATAAGCATTCTTGAACATTGCAGAAATTTTAAACTTACGCAGTGCTAAGAACCTCGGCATGCAGTTCGTATTCTTTAGCAAAAATGAAGGATGTGATGGATTGTGGAACTGCTGCCTGCACCGAATAAATAAATAAAATAATTAGATGAGGATTTGTTAAATTTCAAAGCCTTTAAAAACACAAAAAAAATGTTGTTTGAAAGTTATCTCTGAAACGGTTTGCGCATTTATGGGAGTAAAAAAATCATTTTTTAGTTTTAGTTTCTCTAGAATAGTTGAATCATATGATTCTATGAATGATTTGGATGGTACGGAATGAGAATATATTCTTTGACTCTACGAGCTTCACAAATAGTTTATAACAATGGAAATGGTTTTTTGGCAAAAACAAAAGAGGATATTGTCTTTACTAAAAAAAAGAGGATTTTGTCTATGCTATAATTGGTGTGTCGATTATATTATGAATTGTCTCATAAGATTGTAGCCTCTTGTAATATTTGGAGGGTTTTTTATTTTTAGTGTGTGGAAGTGTATATATGGCGTTTGATGAATAACAAAAAAACCTGAATGATGGCAATTCGTAAAACGTCACCACGCAATCCTACAATGAAGGCACTAATAGCCATTGCTGCTGGTCCAGCAATGAACTTTAAAACCAAACCAAATACAGTCAGACTTGGTCCACACGAAATCACTTTCTCTTGAAGTGCCATGAAAATACCTGTATCAACACATCACATATATTTAACTTCTTGATTTCAAGATAATAACAATAATAAAGAGTTAATTATGCATAAGTAGCAAGCTCACCCATACTAAACATGGCAGTGCCCGTTCCAGCCTGTGACATGATCAATATAGACCCCTCTACCATACTTGGCAATTCCAAATTCCACCTGCATGTATATATATGTGAGACCACATCACACTCAATCACATATATATTATATTATATATAACATTTGAAATATATAGAGATACATAGAGAATTTGAATACCTATTAGATATGAAAGCCCATGAAATGCCAATGACACAACCATAGGAATTTGGGTTTGCTATAAGTTTGAGCCACACACGTTTCATCAATTGGAAGAAAGGAAGCTTACTACTTGTATATTCTACTATGTTATTTGCTTCCACATCTTTACTTTCTTCACCTTCACATGTCACATTACTAATGCTACTAGCCTTCGGTTTCAAAGTGGTTATAGTCCCCTCTATTCCCGTTCTTCTAAACTCCAACACAAATAGAAGCAAAGTGAGCCATATAATAGCTTGAACAACCGAAGCTTGAACCACAAGATCCACACCCATAGGTCCATACATAGGTTTCACCATTGGTATTCCAACAACAAGAGAATTTGTTAGAGTACACAAAGAGAAACTTGTTATAGACCAAGAATAACTTACTTTGCTACTACACTTAGCCCAAAGGGCAATCACCGCGACAATGATTAACTTCGATAGAGTGTCCGCACCTATAAATAAGTAGTTCATCTTAAAAGGATCGATGTGCGCGGTGAACTTGAAGGCGAAGAGTGGCAATGTGAAGTAACAAACTAGTTTGTTTATTGCATCACATTGTTCTCTTGTGAAAATTTTCCACCACCTTACCGAACCATAGCCTAATATTAGAGCAAAATAGAGTGGCACCACTGCTACAATAACTTTGTACACGTCTTCCCACCCAATCATTTTTTTTAGTTTTCTTTTCTTTTGTGTGGTTTTTCTATAATCTCAAACCTCCAATTTCTTGCACAACACCTATAGCTTGTTGGCTATAAGCAAAGTGCATTATATAACACTATAGTAAGTTGATCTTAAGTATTTATACGCAAACATTTAGAAAAGGACAAAAATTGTGCAAACAAAAGCAATAAGTTTATTCCTTTGAGGTCATTTTATTTATAGTGATATTTGTACAATCATCTGTGACAATTTTTTCTTTCTTTCTTCTTATTGGTCAAAAACAATAGAGAGAGAAAAAAGAAAAGAGAGGATAAAAACATAATGTGAGTATGAAAGAGAGAGAGTTGTCAAAAAGTTGTCACAAAATGGTTGTACAAATACCATTTTTCTTTTATTTATGGTGTGTGTACTAGAGAAGGGTTTCGTTCTCGATTGGGCCTAAGTCAGGCCCAATCAAAATGGACATTATTGTGAGGACATATTACGTGAGAGACACTACACTATCATCATACTTGAACGTAGTCTCTCGACAGTTAACCGCCATATGATGAAGATCATAGGGTGATTCATCAATCTCAGCATGAATCCCTTGTTCACCTCAACAAATTTTTCATTAATTTTTTTTTGAAGTCTACATATAAAAGGCCCTTTGTTATATGAAAAATGTACACAATCTATTAAACTTATCACCCATCTCATTCAAAAATTGATTTGAGTGTTGGTGTTTTTGCAGGTACAAAACCCCTATCGAAGAGAACTGCCTATCGAGGAGAACTTGTATGGTCCTCCTCCGTGCTTAACAGGGCCGTTTCTATGAAATAGGAGGCTCAGTTATATTTTTAAAATAGGCCCCCAGTAAAATCAATACGCAATTCTTTTTGTGTAGTTAAGCTTCATTAAAAAAATCAGAATCAGAAGAACTTTTAAACACGAAACAAAACAAAATAAAATTAAGTGAAAGAGAGGTGAAATTTACCTAACGGTGTCGTTTGGAATGTCACTCCTACGTCGTAGAAAAGGGGAAAACAAATGGTTTATGCGAAAAAGAAATAATTGTTGTGATTCTTTCAATGAAATAGTTTTTCAAATTGACTGATTAAATGATTATTCAAATTGATGGTGGTTTAATAGCATCAAATTTATGTCCAGAAAGTGGAACTAGAGTCTAGAAAAAACTCATATGTGTACTGATGGTGGTTTAATAGCATCAAATTTTTTTGAGGCCCATAGTTTTTAGAGACTCGGTTCGGTAGCGCTTCTTGCACTCCCCAAGGTCCGGCCCTGGTGCTTAACTCCAACCTTTGTTCCAGTGATTGGGTTGTAAATTAGGTTGAATTATATTGGAAATATTGTAGAATATTACATATAAAAACAACTGCATAATTTGAATTATCAACATTAATTAAAGACAAAAATAAATGAAATTGATCCTCAATACTTAAGTCTCTTAACATATATTTAATGAAATTAATTAGAGGCAAATTTATTTATTTCAGCTCCAATTCTCTATTGCAAAGTGTTATGAGTCAAACAATATTGCAATCACAATTAAGTTGCAAAAACATCCAAAACTTGTATATTGTGTTCTAAAACATTATCCTAGTAACGCACTCTCTAACGTATTATATCCAATAGGGGTATTCATGGGTTGGGTCAATCCAGAAAATCCGGTCAAACCCACCCAAAAAATCTAAAAAAATGGGTTGGGTTGGGTAATTGATAGGTATAGTTTCTAAAAATGGAAAACCCATAAAAATAAATGGGTTTCGGGTAAAACCAGACTCGAACCCAAAAAATCCACTTACCCAATAATGTTAATATTTTTTATCTTTATTTTCATAGGGTAGAAGACATTTATAAGAGGAATGCTAGCAACACACCTTCTAACACACATTTTTCAACACACTCTCTTTGATTGGTTAAAATTCACATGGGACCCACCAAATTCATATGAGACCCACATAATTTGGTGGGACCCATGTGAATTTTAACCAATCAAAGAGAGTGTGCTGAAAAGTGTGTGTTAAAATGTGTGTTGTTAGCATTTCTCAAGTTAAATTTTCAAAACATGTACATTGTACCCTATATATTGAAAATCAAAACATATATACTAGAATTACAAATTAATATGTTGCACTTTTTGGTTATTTTGATACTAATACAATTTTATGTCATGCAACTTTATTTTGTTGCAAGTATTTTATGATGGAGTTTATTATTTAATATTCTATGATGCATAAAATTATAGTAAAATAAGTTAAACATATTTTTTAAGAAAATTAAAAAGTATAGTAATATTATAAAACAAAATTACGAGGATTTGTCATTTAGTCATTTAATATTAAAAAAATAGAAAAATAAGTTGGGTAACTCATTACCCAATCCAACCCAACCCAAAAATTAGTGGGTTTGCCCAAACCCACCCAATAGTATAACGGGTGGTTATTTTACCTCACCCAAACTGGAGAACCTTATTTGGTTTGGTTTTGGGTTTTGCCAAAACCAACCCAAACTCACCCACAAACACACACCCTAATATCCAACATACTCTTTTTAATTGGTTGAATTTTAAATGGATCTCACTAAACTTACGTTTACTTAGAATCTGCATGATTTAGAGGAGTCCGTTTAGATTTAGACCAATTAAAATGAATTTGTTGAAAAGAATGTGCTCCTAGTATTCATTATATGCTCAATTGCGGTTACCAATCTCATGAAAAACAACGATAGAGCTTTCTGGTGAAAGAAGGTATAAGAGAATTTTCCAATGTAGGGAGCTTATACGATGCAGTCAAAAAACTGACTTTTTTGAAAAAGTTAATTTTGATTTTAATGTTTGATTCATTTTTAAATTGTTGATTACTGATTAATGATTAATAGTAATTCATCTAGTAATGCTTGCAACATCTTGGACTTATAGGTACTATTTTATCGTTGGCATCTTTAACATGGAAACAAAATTGATCATATTATGTGATAGTCTTAAGTGTTACACTTTGTGGGGTGTTACACTTAAAACAAGGTAGGATAAAATTAGATTAAGTGTAGTCTTGTTAATCTGATGAATTGATGATACTATGGAGACTGAACTTT
>Ga0315915_1009779_pt1 | contig 10783 bp, 6 predicted proteins | sample MpolbnodulesMG_FD_207738 | JGI IMG/M metagenome (GOLD analysis project Ga0315915, IMG submission 207738) | Medicago polymorpha root nodule microbial communities from Los Angeles, California, United States - branched nodules | ecosystem: Host-associated > Plants > Roots > Nodule | place: USA... | reverse complement strand
AGAAAAAAAAAAGGAAAGAGGACACCTAATTTGAGGTAAAGGGAGTTACTTTCTCTCTTCTCTTGAAAGAAAGGAGAAAAAAACATCCATCTATCAAACTGCCATCAACCAACTTTTTTTACCATGTTGTACTTCTGACATTGTTTAACTATTTTATCATATCATAGACATAGAGATTCTGACACTTAAGGGAAAGATGCTGATGTGTCATGTGTGAGTTATAATATATATATTGTCTTAAGTGTTTTCAATGAAGATATTTGGTTTCTCTTAGCAAAATAGAATGATGATCCAACCAATTGTAGACTCCCTCAGAACTCCTAACGTTCTGATGAAATGTTTTGTTATATTTACGTATCATTTGCTTATTTTTTAGGTATCATTTTCTTTTTAGGTCTCAAACTTGTGATTTGCAATTGTAATTTTGTGTAATTATAGTGAAAAATTCATTGAAAGTGCAAGGGGACTGGACTAACCTCGGATTGTGGTGTGAAACAGGATAATTTACTTATGTTGTCTCTGTTCTCTCTCTGATTATCGACTTATTTTGTTTTAATTAAACACTTAAAAATGATTCTCATAAAAAGTCAACAAAATTCAACCTCCTCTTCTTGCGTTTTTCTCACCTTCAATTTGTAGGACGAAACTCAGTAGTGAGACATTTCACATTCTATCTTTTTTACATATTTCGATGCACTATCTTCATTGACAAGATATATGACTACTTTAATATATAGTTGATATATAAAAATTAATTATTATATTATTTTTAGCTTAAAAAAAATATAATAATTAATTTTTATATATCAACTATATATTAAAATATTCTTCAATTGATTTATTATATTTTTAACCAACTTATAAATGTGTGGACACATTAAGCAAGTGTGGTGGTCTAACTTTTAAGAGATTTTATGTGTGATTTTTTTCCTTTAAATAGTATAGCGGTTGGAAATTCACCTTTTATGATGAATGAATATAGTGATTTTATCTATATGTGATCTTGCATTCAAGGAAAATATGATTTGAGATTAAAGAATTTACTTCTAAAAAAATAATTACCTTGCATAGTCATAAAATTTTCTCAACATTAATCTAAATTAAAGTGAATATTTTGTTAATAATTTTATATAACCATAAAAAAATTAAAATAGAGATATTTTTTACTACATAAATTTTATTAAAAATAAATGAAAGGGGATACTTTTTGAAAATTTCTTTTATTTTTATGACATAAATTTCAATAAAAGATATTTTGAATAAATAAATAATTCTTTTCTTTTATTAATACAAATAAATAAAATGGTGGAAGTTGTAAACTTTGACCGTGGTTGCAGTTGTAGTAGTAGTAAGAAACTACGAGTGAGAAAGTTAAGACATGTTAACTTGGTAGGTGAAAAAGATTTGGGATTCAGCCTTAGTGTCGTGAAAATTTTATTGCGGTTTTATGGAAATTTTTACGCTTCCGTCTCAAATTATATGATGTTTTGTGCATTTTTACACTTATAAAAAAATATAATTAATTTTGTATGAAAAAAATATTATGAGATGTTTTATAAAGTTGTTGTTAATAAATGTTATGGAGAAAATAAATTAAAGATTCAAAAAAATAGATAGTAATAAATAATTAATTGTATAATAGAAAAAGTAACATTAATACATTGATATTGTAATACGATTTATAATTCGAAACATTTTTTTTTCTTCTTCAAAACGATATATAATTTGAGACGGATGAATTATTCCTTTTTTAAAGAGTCCTAAACGAATCATTTCTTAAATCAGACCACATTTATTGACAAGTAAACGGATCCAAGGCAATTAAGAAGACATTCAACATAACATGTTACACATTCATGCATACTCCCAATTTCACTTGGTAATTTGGGTTTGGTTCATAAAGAATCACGATGCATGGCAGTCCTCTTTAAATACACACAAAAAACAATTCTCACTCATGGTAGCACTACTTTGAAGTTTGAACAATAGATTAGGAACATGGACACATGGTATATGCTCTTACGGAGTCACGGTACTCTTAGATCGTGACTTGCTTGCTTGACTTACATGTATATCTATTTAGGGGTGGTGGTATGAAAAGTAAAAAGTATTCCCTCTAGTCATATTTATATAAATATTGTTTTTTAGATTTATTTAGAGTAAATGGTCACTATAATCTTGACACTATACCGCGTTTACAAAGGTCTCCGATTGTATTAAATACAAAATAGTCATTGAATGTGTACTTCCGCTATCAGTTTAGTCAATGTCGTTAAAATTTATGTTAATTGATGAAGTGACGTGCATGAGGTGTCACATGGATTAAAGTGAAAGTAGAAAATAGTGACTTTGATCCATGAATCAAAAATCAATATCCTCAAATTGAATCTCAAATCGCTAAATCACAAATTTAATCTCTAAATCCGTAAAGGCCCGTTTGTTTTAGATTTTAAAAAAATGGATTTTTCTTTGTATTTCTAAAAATGGATTTTTTGAAAATTTACTCAAAAATTGTATAAGTTATTTCAAACTCATTTACAATAAGTTAAAAAAAAGATTTTAGCATTCACTAACTTAAATTTTCATTGTTCGAGATTTTACATAATAAAAATCACATATTTATGAAAAACTATTTGAAATAGTTTTTTTTTTAGAGATTTTTTCAAAATTTTAGTATTAAAAATTTTTATAACAAAATGATAAAATACTTAGAATGACATTTTAAAATAAGCTATTCAAACGAATTTTTCATTTGAAGCTTTCCTTGAAAATTTCTTTGTTATAAAAATAAAATTACAACAAAAACATATTACACTAAAAAATCTATTTAAAAAAAAACTATAACAAACGGACCATAAATCTCAAATCCCTAAATCTTATATAATTCCATCTTTGTTCAAAATCAATTTATTTTTTGTTGTTGTTAATCAGGAAAGATTTGTGGTAAGAAAGAAATATATAGTAAACTCCAAATCTTTTGCAGCCAATCAAAGGAGTTTAGTTTATATGGTGTAGACTATTATAATTAATAACATGTCTCCCGTCAAATGTCTCCAAACTTTAGCTTAACAAAACATGATTGAAAATAGCTTCAATCGTAACTTACTTTCTACTAAAGCACATCTATCAAACATGCATGTAGAAACATATTAATCAGCTTCACTGCACTTACACTGTAGAATGAGGAAAAAAATTATAATTGTTTGGAATTGAGGAGTAAAATGTGGTGATTTCTTATAAACATTAGAATCCAGTACAATCCAAAGAATTAACAACAACAAAAATAAAAGAGATTGATTTTGAACAGAAGAGAGAATTAGATGAGATTTAAGGATTTATGATTAAATTTAGAATTTAAGGATTTGAGATTCAATTTCAGGATATTGATTTTTGGTTCAAGGATCAAAATGACCATTTTCTACTTTCACTTTAATCCATGTGACACCTCATGCACACCACCTCATCAGTTAACATAAGTATTGAACGTCGGAGACTAAACTAATAACGGCAATGCATATTCAAAGACTAATTTGTATTTAATCTTGAGTTAGTGACTTTTGTGACAATGAGATATAGAGTCAGAGACCAAAATGACCATTTACTCAATTTTATTTTATTTTGTCAAGTAGTCTAGTGGCTAGAGAAATTCACCTTTAAGATGAATAAGTGAAGTGTTCGGAGTTCGAACACCGACCCCTGCACAAATTGTGCATTATCCCTTACCAAATGAACTAAGCTCATAGAGACATTTACTCGATTTATTTAATAATTGATGTATGATACATCAGTCATTTAATGGATTTAAAAAAACAATATTTACTTCTAATATGACCGGAGATAGTACATTAGTCATTTAAGACTTATGAGTTTCCCCTCGGTGTACCCCCGTTATCATGAGAATTCCCACCGGTCATGCTTAGTATCACACTATGTTCCCTGTTCCCTGTCATTAAGCTTGTCACACCCTACCTATATTATAACAACACATAACCGTGGAACTCTCCTGTTTGAATCAACTTGTGTCTCTCTTTAATGAACAAACAGAATGAATAGAAGTCCAATTCTCTTAAAAAGGATCATCAATCATTCATCAATCATATATAATTGTCTTTCTTCCCTCGATAGACTTGAGCCACTACTAAGTTAGAGGCTCTTGTAAACATAGAGTTAAAAGCTTAATAATAGTGCCTTTTCAAGACTAAGCACAAACAAAAACCACAAATCACATGTATATAATATAATCAAAACATCACAAACATGCCTTGCCTTACTTACTAAGGTTTTCAGGCAATTCACAACAAACACAAAATTTCATATACTAAGAAATAACCTCTCAAAAAAAAAAAAAATACTAAGAAATAAGCATACATATATATTAAGCAATTAGGGTAACAAAAATCACATAACCTCTTAAAACCCTTTCTAAACCTCTTTCAAGGTCACTTAATCATATACCATTTAGTTCATTAATTACATTCAATATTGCTCAACAATTACTTTGCTCCGCAAAATATAGAGAATACAAACATTGATGTTTGCCATATATACGCTCTAGCAATGATTTCAGATAGATTCATCTTTGTAATTATCTTAGCTCGTGTAGTACATCATGTTAAGCTAAAATGGTTTGAAGAACAATACCCTTATTTTCGATTGTGATGATAACAAAGCAAAGAACATTTTATGCTCTAATGTTTGTTCAAATGTAGAAAGACTATTGAAAGGATCTACCCTCTATTTACACTTGAAGAAACATGAAGAACATATAATATATGATTGATAGTCAACATAGGATAATAGCTCTGAAATTGTCACACACACACAACTCTCTCTCTCATGGATAGAAGACCAAGGAAATATGTGTTTCAACGGTCCAATCCTACTTGCCTATATAAGCTACCTTTGATCACTTGAAGAAATAGAACATAAAAACACAATAGAAGAAAGTATTCAAAAATAAAGAGCAAAAAACAAATCAAGATCCAAAGTTAAAGCTCATTCAAATTTGTTCTCAGGTGAGACACAAAAAGAAAATCTATAGAGTACAACACATTGCTATACATCTTCACATTGATAGATTATTCTTGGTGTAAGCTAGATATCCTGAAATTCTCTTGAGAAATGATATTTGCACAACCATTTTGTGACAACTTTTAGACAACTTTCTCTCTCATACGTACATTATATTCTTACTCTCTCTCATCATTTTTTCTCTCTCCATTGTTTTTGACCAAATGGTTGTTCAAATATCATTGCTCAATCCTCTTTGTGAGGGTAAGACCTTGTACACCAATACAAACTATGTATTTCACAATTTTTGTAACTCCTTTAAAGGCTAAGTTGTAGCCGAATGTTGGGAAAACAAAGGGACCTAAAGCACTCATATGTATATCCTTGAAGGTTGACATCTAATTGGTTTTGTCAGACAGACAAGCATATACATATGAGTGCTTGTAATTAGTTTGGATTATAGTGGATTAAGTTTTCAAAGGTTTGAGGAAAACTCTCTCTGTGAATTTTTGTACGTGAATTTTTGTACGTTGACATCTAAGGTGTTGTCGGATAGACAAGGATATACATATTAGTGCTTGTAATTAGTTTGGATTACGGTGGATTAAATTTTCAAAGGTTTGAAGAAAACTCTCTCTGTGAATTTTTGTAGGTTGACATCTAAGGTGTTGCCAGATAAACAAGGATCAAGGTCGTTCCTAGAGTTTTACGAGTTTTAGGAATAATATGAAAATAAGGCCCCTTATATAATACGTTGTGAATTTTTTTACCTCATTGATGTGATTTTATTAGCTATTCATTTTTTCGTGCTTTTCACTACCAAATAATTTTTTTAGGCAACATTTGAAAATAAATCGAATACTTTACAGAGACCAAAACAAAATAAATTATTGTGGAAGAGAACAATAGCACCTGAGAAATGATCATGAATGTGTCTCACATCGATTTCATGATCATGAATGCATCTCACATGATCTTGCAATATCAAATTCAATTTTGCAATCCTTTCAGTCAATTCAAGAAATTCGATTTAATAATACCTTAACACATATTAATTATCTATTTTCACCCATTATTTTAATTTACAATAAATAGTATAGTGTGACATCATGGCAATATTTAATATGGGTTTGTGTAAAAGAACAATGCTAAAATGCTCTTTTGGTCCCTTAATTTTATTTTTAGTATTGCTTTGGTCCATAAGTAATAAAAACTCCATTTAGGTCCTTTAATTTTATTTTTGGTAGTCATTTTAGTCCCTTCCGTTAAGTTTACTAAAAAAAACGTTAGGTTTAATGAAAAAAGGTTAACGGGTGTACACGTGTGATCATGTCATTGGCTGAAAACTTGATTTTATTTTCTCATCTTCTCCATCTCAATTTCTGGAAAAACAACAAGAACAAACTCAATAAGTTGCTTGATCCAACAAGCTCCAATCTTCGTTTTCAAAATCCTATAACAGAAAATCGCTGGCAACCAGAACCTAATCCCATATATTGTTATCTTCAACTCTGAAAGTAAGAAAATTCACCACAGTAACGATAAACCAAAACCCTAGCAATGGGGAAGAAGCAACACAGCAAAGACCGAATGTTCTTAACCAAAACTGAGTGGAAAACCCAATGGGGAGGTTACAAATCCAAAGAAAATCGCACTGTTTTCAAACGTCTTCCTTTTTATTGTTGCACATGGGTTCTCTCTTTACACCTTCATCCTTTCTTTGAATCAATTTTTCATTCAATTTTTGCTTAATTAGATTTGAAAAAGAGTTGGTTTTTTTGAAGGATGATGATGAGTTTAAATCCGGAAATGAGTTTTTGTGAGTATTGAATTTTTATTTCATTTTTGTGTTGGTCAAATTTACGAAGAACAAGATGAAGAATGAAGGAAATATGAGTTTTTGAATTTGGTGAGTTGCTGGATTTTTTTAATTAATTTGGGTATGATGTTGAAAGATGAAAAGGAGGAAGATGAAGATTGCAGATGATTGTGTTTTTTCTGGGTTTGTTTGTTGTTCTTGATGAACATTAAGAAGAAGATGAATTAAAGTTAAAGCCAAATGCTAAAATGACACGTGTACTCAACTTTTTTTTGAATTAAACTAACAAGAAAACATTTAACGGAGAAGGATTTAAGGGACCTGAACGGAGTTTTTATTACTTATGGGATCAAAGTGATACTAAAAATAAAATTAAGGGACCAAAAGAGCATTTTAGCCAAAGAATAATGTCATCGTTCATCAAAATTAGAATATGTTGGGGGATAATTACAAATTATTTGCATGCATATAATTGGCACGTGAGAAGCTGGCCAAATTATTTCAACCTATCGTAGAAGAAAGGAGGTTGATGATAAAAAATGGTAACAAAAAAGATTTGCTTGATAATATCTTGGAATTGAAAGAGGAAGACGGTTGGAAACCTGAGGATGAGGACATTATTGACATGTTGATAGGGTTTGTACTTGCTGGTCATGAAGCCATAGCAACCGGTATGATGTGGTCAATTATATATCTCACGCAGAATCCACATATTTTGAAAAGAGCCAAGGTAAATTAAGTTTACATCATGGAGATACGGTTACTTTTTTTTTACTGAATTACTCTTATTTTAATGTAAAAATATTGTATGATTTTTATGAAATGCATCGGCACCATAACAATATTTTGACTAAGTTTTAGTGATTTATTTAATGATTCAAGATCATATTCTTAAACTACTAAAAAAACTTAAGATTAGTGAAATTTATTAGAGGTAAGAAAAATAAAAATTTTAATTAATATTTTCATTCCAAAATTTAGCGAGAGTATGAATACAAACCTATTCTACATTTGAAGAGTACTAGAAACACTATCTTTTTAATAAATCATTTTACACTCACTATCTTATTGAGTGAAATCAATGTGTATTCAACACTTTAAAAATGTACAATAATGTGATTGAGATACACATTGTTTTTATCGAATAAGAGAGTGAAGGTTAATAAATGTGGAAAAAAAAATGTTCCCGACACTCATGTTTTTCTCACTATGCTTGTCATTAATTTAATTTTCTCTCCCAGTCAAAGTAAAAGAACTATAGTTATGTTTGATGAATAGAGAATGTATTAAATTTGTTGCAGGAGGAGCAGGAGGAAATCATGAAGAGAAGAATGGCCACGCAAAAAAAATTAAGTCTTAATGAGATTAAACAAATGGTGTATCTTTCTCAAGTAAGTTATTGAGAATTCACATATGTGTGTATAGTATTCTAGATGATTAATATATTGACTTCTACTTAGTTAGAATAACTTTTTTAAGTGTGAACTTATAAGGAAAACATATAACAAATTTATATATACATGTACTCCTATATATCTTTTATTCTCACATAATATTCTAAATAAACAATGTTAGTATATGCTTTCTTTTTCTTTCTTTCAAAAAAAAAGTATATGCTTCATTTCAAAATAATTTAATTCATGCTTCAATATATAAAAGCTTTGGTAAAAAAAGTTTGGCTAAAAAAACATCAATAAAGTTTAGTAAAAAGCAATTCTATAATATAAAACTCTTCAATTAGCACCGTAAATTTAAATATATACACCCTACGGTCATTGATATAAGCAAAAATTCACTTTTTAGATTCATTCAACAAATAATGTATATGAAAACTTCATACATTATTTATTGAATGAATGAAAAAAGTGAATTTTTGTTTATAATTGTGAACGGAAGATGTATCTTTCTATTAATTAGAGTTGACTTTGTTGACATTTGCTTAAGATTTCCCTTTTTATAGATAAGGCATTGATTATATACTATATTGTTGCAATGCATTACATATAGGTAATCAAAGAAATGTTACGCCTTGTGAGTACGAACCTCTTCAATATATCAGATGCATATTTTATCCGATGCATCACTAATCCTTCTTTATCTTCAGTGAATTCCATGCCAAGAAAATATGTCAAGTATCCTAAGTCTGTCATTTCAAACTCATTCATCATCTGAGATTTGAATGCTTCTATCTCATTCACATCACTGCCAATTACTATTAGGTCATCAACATAGAGACATATGAGTAGTTTACTACCTTCAATTACTTTCTTCACATAAACACCATATTCAGACATGCATTTTACAAAGTCTTGCTGCACAAGAAAGTTGTCAATTTTCTTGTTCCAGACTCTTGGTGCCTGCTTCAATCCATATAGTGCTTTAAGTAATCTATACACCATATCCTCCTTCCCTTTTACCTTGAAACCCGGTGGCTGTGTTACATACACTACTTCATCTAGAGGACCATTTAAGAAAGCATATTTCACATCTAGATGATACATTGGCCAGTTTCTTCCACAAGCTATATCAACTATCAGTCTCACAGTCTCTATTCTTGCTACTGGGCATAAACTTCAAAGTAATCCATACCAGCCTTCTGCACTAATCCCCTAACAACTAATCTAGCTTTGTGTTTGGCTACTTCACCATTTGGCTTCAGTTTCAACTTGGAAATCCATTTCACATCTTTAGCCTTCTTGCTAGCAGGTAACTTAGTCAGTTCCCAAGTGTTGTTTCTGTTGATTGAATTTAGTTATTCAATCATAACATTCTTCCATACTTCTTCATTCAATGTTATTTCATAGTTGATTGGTTCTGCATCTGCTAATAATGCAAAGTGAACAAATTTCCCGTCTTCATTAACTAGATTATCTGGAGTAAGCTCATGTCCAGCTAGCCTTGTGGATACAAATCTTTGTCTGACTGAAGTTCTAGTGGCTTGATTCTCATCAACATGTACTTCATCTTGAGCTTCAATATCTATTTGAATTTTTTCAGGTTGCTCATCCTCTTCAATTATTGTGGGAACTGTATGATTAGAACTATTCTCTTTCATGTTCCAATCCAAGCTTTATTCTCACAGATTTTATCATATCTACTAATCACAATTGAATGATTTAGAGGATGATATAACTTGTATGCACCTGTTTCATGATAACCAACCAATATCATAGAATTACTCTTGTCCCCCAACTTTCGTCTCTTTGCATCAGGGATATGCTTGTAGCATAAGGAGCCAAAAACTCCTAAGTGTTTAACATACTGCTTCCATCCTGACTAAATCTCTTCAGGAATTTAATCAAGTTTCTTAGTGGGGAATCTATTCAAGATGTATGTTGCAGTTCTTACAGCTTTTCCCTAAAATGTATTAGGCATCTTCTTCAACTTGAGCATACTTATGGTCATGTCAAACATGCTTCTATTTCTTCTTTGAACCAAACCATTATGTTTTGGAGTATATGGAGCAGTAACTTCATGCACAATGTCATTGTCTTCACAAAACTTCTCAAACACCTTTGAGGTATACTCACCACCTCCATCAGTTCTTAAAATCTTAATAGATTTTCTACTTTGTTTTTCTACTAAGATTTTGAACTTCTGAAACATATTAAATGCTTCACTCTTAGCCTTAATCAAATATAACCAGAGTTTTCTACTAAACTCATCAACAAAACTGATGAATTATTTGTTACCCCTTAATGAAGGAACCTCTAAAGGACCACATACATCTGAATACACAACAATGAGTAGGTCCTTTGATCTATTTGCAGTACTTGAACTGAATACATTTCTAGGTTGCTTGCCTAATGATGAGTCGATAAATTAGTATTTTTAATATGTTATTTGAGTTTATTATATTTAGATTTGATTTAGTTTTATTTAAATATTATTTCCTTTTTGAACTATTTTACTTCAATTGCAAATAATTATATTTCAGGAACAAATATCTGAAGA
>Ga0315915_1009778_pt1 | contig 10785 bp, 4 predicted proteins | sample MpolbnodulesMG_FD_207738 | JGI IMG/M metagenome (GOLD analysis project Ga0315915, IMG submission 207738) | Medicago polymorpha root nodule microbial communities from Los Angeles, California, United States - branched nodules | ecosystem: Host-associated > Plants > Roots > Nodule | place: USA... | reverse complement strand
TGTGAAAAAGAGGGCTTGGTTCACTGTAAACCCCACCGACAAGTTGGACGAGTTGAAGGCAAAACTTGACGTCTTCTTTATCCAAATTGGTTCAAATCATAGAACACGTGATGTGATAGTAAATGTGCCAGGCCTGGATTTGGGGGAGGATAAGGAAGAGGACTTCTGGAAGACCGTGTATTATCCACAACTTCTCAAAGATCATAGCGACGTTGATTACATGTTTAGGTTAATGGTTGATAATAACGCTTTGTATCTTTTTGTCCGATCCGTTGAAGTGTAATATTTATTTAAGTGTAATAGTGTAATGTTTTTCGAATTTGTGTCCGTATTGTTGATTTTTAACGAATCTGTGTTTGTGTAATTTAACGATGAATTTGGGTCATTTTGACCGTTTATGTGAGATTATGTAATTTTAGAAATTTATGGACAAATTGGTGTAATTTGGATCGTTTACGTGTCGTTAAGTGTGTTTAAGTGGCTATGGGTCATTCCCGGCGAATTTGTGTAATTTAGACCGTTTGGATCGTTTATTGGTGATTATGTGATTGTGAGAAAAACGATGATTTTGTGTAATTTGGATCGATTATGTCGTATTATCTGATAATGTTGTTAAACTGGCGTTATTCGGTCAAGTTATGAATGTGGCGTGATTACGGGTCATTCTAGACTTTTTCAAATTCTGTCTCAGAACTGATTGCATTTATTGCAGTTTTTGCTGTCTGCTGTGAACGTGAGTTAACTCACGCTAGTACAAATGGTCACGTGACTTAACTCACGCTACAATTTACACTGGCGCATGTTAACTTACGTTCACATTTGCACTAGCGTGAGTTAACATGCGTAGGGATATATTAGTCTTTTCACTTGGGTAAAGAGCAGAACTCGATTTCTAATGTACCCAGAAAACGGGAAAGGCTCGATCTCTTCAAATTTGTTATAGGCCTTATGGCACCATTATACATATCATTTTGCTTATTCAAATATCACCACAATGGCTAAAATCTGTTTTTTTTTCTTTCCCATTTTCTATAAAAATTGCAAAATAGGTTAGATTTGGAAAGATGAAATTATTTCTTCTTTATTAAAAAAAAATGAAATTATTTCTTCTAAGCTAAGAGGGACCAAAGCTCGAACAATGGTCAATTAACGTTTACCAGCAAATAATCAATTTCTATTCACTTGCTAAAGGACAAAAATATTTGTTAAGGTCAAGCTTCAAAAAACTTTTAATTGAGTTAAACATGTGAGAGATTTCTCAAGTTCTCTTAATTTTTTTTACCATGTTGTTGGTACAAGGTTTTCACTGTGACTATTCTCCATCACGAGATCTACGAGACACACATGATCACTTTGTCCCTCTCAATCAAACATTTTCCATGCGCAAGACCAATCCATTGTTTTTTTTTTGACAAAAGACCAATCCATTGTTAGTTCTCATATTTACTGCTTCTAACTTTTTTTGGCACTAGCTGCTTGCAAAAGAAAAAAGAAATCAAAGAACCAAAGGGTGAAAACTCACATTATATGTGGAGAAGTAAAAAGTTATGGGTTCAAACCACCTGTACATGAAATATATTTGTAACTTTTTACCATCTGAATTGTACTCACAAGAGAGTTGCTTGCAAATTTTAACTGTGTTAAATTTTAACTTTTTACCATTCTTTTAGGAAAAATTGGAATATGAATTTGATATAAATGCAAATTGTATTATATTAAATAATGAAGCTTTGTTATTACACCTAGTTCAATTGAAAATATTGATATTGTTAAGTTTTATACCTTCATCTGAGTTTGAACTCGAAACATCAAACTTGCATGTGTGAATTTAGGTGATTTTTGACACTTTTCTTCTGAACAAAAACAAAATATTAAACAAAGAGGTTCAAATAGTTGGTATAGATCTCTTGTAACTTAATTTTATCTTAATCTTATCTTATCTTATCTTAATCTTAATAATATACAAACATGAAACATGTTTTAGACCTCCAATCCAATGTGTCAAAATTCTAAGCTATCAATGACAAATCATCACATTTTATAAGTACATTTTATCATCATATTTAGTAATAGGGTCCACAAGACCATAAAAATTTGAAAGTGATGATTTCCCTCCAACAAACATCATTTTCGGATGTACTATTAAGAAAGAAAAAAAAAAAGCAATTCAAAATATGGCCCATATGAAAGAAAGCCCAACACTTTTATACCTTTTTCTCAGAAACAATAAATGCAAAATATCAATTGAGGAAGCTTTCCCTTCTTTGACGTTGAAAAGGTTTTCTCCCAACCCTCATATGTGAAAAACAATTCAACAACCCATCTGTACCAAACACTCTCTCTTCCGAAGTAGCAGCAACTAAAATGGCTTTACAACAATTCAAATTCAAAATTTTGTAAGTACTCAGACAAATCTGAAACTCACCTCACTCTAGGTATAGTCTGCTAAATCTCATCAAATTAGCATAGAAAAATGAGAATACAATCTCCTAAATTGCAGAATGATACTTCAACCCAATTTAAATAATGTTCTGATGTTGCTACTATAGTCATCAATAGCTTAATAACTATATAGTGATCAGTACAAGCTTTCTCAAACTGTAACTGATTCACTTAGATATTAGAACATGAAATTTTTAATAATAGTATGCATGGTGCCTATTGTTGGTTTTGCTTCATAACTTAAATGATTGTTTTCTGTTGTGCTACTGAAACGAATAAACAAGAATGTGGAAGCTGCCCGTTCTTAATTTGTAAATCAATTCATAGATTAGGAGTTTACAATTTTCCTCCACTTATGTAAATTAGATTCTAGATGAGATGCTTATCAGTTTTCTTCAACTTCTTAATCAATTGTTACCTAAATTTGACTTTCATGACTAAAGTTTTCTTCATTTAAAAAGTCCAAAAATATACTAAAGTAGATCATGTACATCTTCATTGATGACCCAACAACCTTTTCTCACCTTCTATATTCTTCATCTTTCTTAGGATGCATATTTGTGAGTATGTGATATATCACAATCTGGTAAACTAATTTTAAAGAATATATACTTCTAAGATATGTATCCATTTGTATTCGCAAAATATCAATATGAAAATGTTTAATTCGATTCTTAATCAAAACTACATATAATCCCGAATTTGATTTTCTCCGATGAACCTAACCAAGGACATTTGCACCTAAGCCTAAATATTATCTCTATATCTACACAATTCATGGAAGTTTTACCTGTAACGAATTGTTAAGGTTAATGAAACATTCTCAATTCATGCAACTATTCTCCACCCCTTTAAAATTGGTTCAACACTTTTCCACAGCGCATTACAAATAATGATACAAATCAGAAGATTAAAAACCATGATATATGTTATTTGGGTTTAACGAGCAGCAGTCGGTCAACAACTGACATACTTGCCTTCCCCTAATAAAAAAAAATTGAAATACATTCCTTTATTATTAAACATTTACAACAAATAGAATAATTCACCTAAAGAAACCATGTATCCACCCCTTCACAAGTTAAATTACTAGGTTGACCATCCGAGGCAATTGCACACATCATGGTAAGTAAATCAAAAGATACTGTGTTAGTTACCTAAAGAAACCATGTATCCACCCCTTCACAAGTTAAATTACTAGGTTGACCATCCGAGGCAATTGCACACATCATGGTAAGTAAATCAAAAGATACTGTGTTAGTTACCTAATTACTGACCACAACACTACAATGACTTTGCAAAATGAAAGTCGGGTTCAATTACTACGATTGTCTCATGAAGGTTTAACTCAGCCAAGGACACACATTGGACCATGATTAGATTTCAAGACCATTTAAATAGTCCGATATGTGCCTCAATGATAAGCTAAACTACTAAATCAATAACACATTTGGTTGGTTTGATGGTGTATCGTATAGGGTTGGGAACAAACTAAATCTTAGTCAAACGAACAATGATAAAACAATGTAACCAAAATGTGACTAAATGAAAACGTTGTAGGAACATAATAATGCATAAGCCTAATAACAAGACAGATGAAAAAATATGTCAATTCCAATTATTATTGGCAGCGTACAGCACTGAAATCACTTTAGTACAAGCAAATCAGAGACTCTAAATAGTTGCCAATTCATTCTAATCCAAATTCAAAAATCAAATAGAAAATAAGGCCTCAGATTCAAGAAATATTGTATCAATCAAAAGACTTCAAAAGAGAATATTAGATGGTCCGGACAATCATACACCAGAGGCCAATAAGAAAAAAGTTAAATAATTTTGATATGATAAAAAATATAGGTCGTTACCAGGCCCTCAAATCAAGTCAAAGATCAAAGAGAGCAGACATGCGGACCTTAGATTACAATTTTCGTGCACACAGCAATGCTTCCTTCATTGTTTTATCCAGAGCATCGGCTTATTGTGCACGGATTCGTTTATAATTCGAATTAAATCTACATAAACAATGAACATTAATCATAGGATCCACCATACCATAGTGTAATAGGGAGAACCCAAGATTATTTCATGTCAACGTCAATTGCCAAGACTCATACCTCCGAAGAAAGAAAAAAAGACTCATACCTCAGAAGAAAGAAAAAAACAGACTCATACCTCAAAAAAAAAAAGGGAAAATAAGCCTAGACTCATGCCTAAAATAAACATGGGACGAATGTTTATAGGCATCTTATCATGTGTCTGAAAATTCAGTGCCCAATACTCAATAATTAAAATTGATACAACACGATACAACTCAGAAAGAGCAGATTATGAAAAGAAATACAACAGGTGATACGCATCAAATTTCTAGACTCTAAACATTTGCCTGTCAATGTATATTCAATGCTTTTGGAGATTACCCTAACTTCCAGAAACGAAGTTACATTAAAACTCAAATTGTGTAACTTTGGTACTACTGGTGAAAATGTCAAAATCACAATTAAAATTGCAAATTTGATGATAAGCTTCAATACATTTTAGAACTTCAAAAACTCACAGTCCAGTTAAAACTTAATCAAATCAGACCAGAGTAACACAAAGACCTTATTAAATCAATGGTGGTGAGATTGAGAAGATCCATTGGCAACGTGGTTTGGTTGACAATACAAAAATGTGGTTTTAATGATTCAAACAAACTAACCACCAAAAAAATTCACATAACCTGGGTAGACCGTATGGTTTTGATTAATACTAATAACTTGTAAAACATATCCCATTTCCATAGGTGCAAGATCTACCTAACATGAGCATTCCTAAAACCAACACTTGAATTCGATACATCAAAGAGTGGAAACATCAACCCTATCCCAAGCATAGAATTAACGTACGACAAATTCAGAATAATTCAAACACGCAAAATCAAAAAAAAACCCACAACAGAACGAGATTCAAGTAATAAAACTAGTGAATTCCATAAAGAACAATATCTTTGAGTAATACAAAACCAAAACATCAAAACGAGAGAGAAAAATCCGATACTACTCTCTTAACATATAATAAGTCTGATTAATAAAAAAACAAAAACAACACGGAAAATGAAAAACAAAACTAAGATCACTTGATATTGTCTGAAAACAAACACACTACTTGGATCTCTGTCTCATCTTTCGGCGCTTCCTCTTCAACCTCCTCATACGCTTCTTCTTCCACTACACACATTCAAAATCCAAAATCAAAATCAAAATCAAAATCAAACCAAAAGCTTTGTAATTAAAACAATACAAAAATTAACTGAAATGGATCTAACCTTGGCACGCATGGTTGATGGAAAGGGATGAGAATTTAATGAGAGAAAACCTAATGAGACTGCGCAGAAGCAACTGCGATTAGGAAGAGAGGGTGGAGCTTGTTTCGGATTTTATAGTGAAATGTAAAACCCTAATTATAAATGGGTCGGGCTTTACTTTTGAGCCCATGGACTATCATATCTAGAAAGAAGAAAAATCATATTACTATTCACACTCTCTAAAGGGAGTTTTTTGTTCTTTTTTTTTTTAGTGAAAGTAAGCTTCTAAACATTATGTGTTCATTTCGACAGTGTTATAAATATTTGGGTTAAATAAGTTTTTACTGCCCGTAAAATCACGAGTTTTCATGTTTAGCTTCATTCATTGTTACTGACATTTAATCATATGATTCTTCATACATTGTTATTGCCATTTAATCATATGATTCTTCATACACTTGTAACTTATAACACTTGTATCCTATAAATAAGACCTATATTGCAATGAAAATATCACACTTGAGAAGTAATACATTATACTATCTTGTTACCTCTTTATCTCATTCACTCCATTCTTCTATACATTACAATACCTTGTAATATTTTTGATTAATTTCATAACAACTTGTAAATAACCTTTAGGGGAAACTATATTGTCATTTTTTTTAACCCTTCATATCTCAGGAAAAAGAGGCGCGGGTAGTTCGTAGTTCGTCCAGAAAGTAAGTAAAGTCTGGCTAACAATTCTTCCACGCAAGAATCAAACACAATCTCTAACGGACAATTAGTCTTTGGTGGAACGCTTTAACTATTTTTTTTTGTTTTGTTTATAAATACTTATTGCAATTTAGAAGAAGAATGATAGAGTATGAATAAGAACTATGTAAACTTTATTGAAATGAGTTTTGAAAACAAATAATAAAAGACAAAGTGCAATAACCCCTTTATATAAGTGAGTTATGCTAACTAACTACGGTTAATTGACTGCTAAGTAAATCATATGATCAAATTAATCTCTAACTAACAAACTCAATCTTATCTAAATAAAATTGTGTTAATCTATAGTATATACATCATAACAATTATACACTATATCAATGAACCATCACATCCTCTATTGTGATCCTTTCAGATACATAATCATCAAAGTTTTTAGGGATTAAATCATCAAAGTTGATGGGCGAATTTTCAAGCAAGTATCCCCATATGTCAATATGATTTTAAATATATATAGCTTTTTTTCTAAAAAATAAATAAATAAACTTAGTTGTGAAAGTATTATGATAAAGGGGATAAGATTAATTTATAATGAATTTTTTTCTTCCGTATGTACCTTAATCCCTCCACTCTAGGATGAGATAATTGTTCGAATACTAAATGTGGACAATATATGTGATCTAATAAAGAAGAGAAATGTTAACCGGTGCCTCCAGAGCACTGGTTAAGGATATGAAAAAGGAAATTATATAGTAGTTAATGCATTGAAATTGTGTAATTAATTTATAATAAAGTCAAAAACAGTTTTCTTTTATTATAATAATTCATTTTTATGGTATGCTTAATCAGTGCTCCGGGAGCACCGTTCAGCGGACCCAATATTAGAAGAGGGTATTATCTAATAATATTGGGAAGAGGATTCATGAGCAGACCTAACAACTGAATATTGTTCATTTAACCCTTTAAGAAAACATATTACTTTATCATTATCATTATATTCATGCATCTTCTGAATCGCCTTGCAATCATCAACGCAATTACTTGCAGGAATAGGTTTAAGGCAGTCTAATTCTTGCCAAAATTTCTTCATTTTAGTGTAATATGAAGAAATAGTGTAATCACCTTGTCTCAAAGTATATATTTCTTCTTGAATATCAGAGATACAGAATCCATCACCTTGGTAAAATCCGTCTTATAGTTCTTTATGTATTTCAGAAGCTAAATTCATCAAAGGAATACTCAGAGACATATCAGGATCCACAAAATTGCTGGCACAAGAGAGGATCATGGTGTTGCACCGATCCCAAGCTATGGAAACATGATCTTCATCAGAGTTGGCAACACACCATTGATAAAATGAAGTTATTACCTGGAACGCAATGCCACTGTCATGGATCGTGACCAAGAATGACAATTGGTACCATTCAATATGGGAGTAACAAGCAAAGCACACGAGTTCTCATTAGGGTGCAATAAGTATGGACTCAAATATCAATTTGATAACCCTTGTTCTTGGAAATTGGGGGACCTGGTTGGCCACCATTATGTAATAGAGTAAGAAAACAAGATTGATTATAGAGAATCAAACAGAAAAAGAATAGAATAATAATGAATCACGTTTAGATAGAAAGAGAAGATTAATAAAAATAAAAACAATGAATGAATGAACATATTGAGAAACATAAAGGGAAATAAACTTCAAATTTGGATTGAATGTTGAGATTGGTGAGAAAATGAAGAAATAACTTGACCTTGCTAAGTGGGTGGAAGTGGATTGAATGTTGGGTAATAAGATTACCACAAATCGAAGTATCCGATAAAAAAAAAAAGTAAATATTCTCTTTTTAAATTTATTAAATAATATAGACGAGATACATTAATTAATTATTTAATGAATTCAAAAGAAAAAACTTTATTAATGATATTTAGGCTAAATTATACCCAAGAGTCATTCAAGTTTGTAATAAATTGATTCTTTAACAAAAATGATGATGTGAGGGAATGACTAAATTAAAAACGTTTACAAATTTAAGGTATTTATGTGTGATCAAAATAACTTAAAACCAATCTGTTACAAACTTCAAATATGGGGTAATTTAACCTAATTAACATTTAAGATTGAGGAAGTAGTTTAATTTATTTTTTTTAAGATGGAAAAAGTAGTTTAATTAAAGGGAAATGTTAAAGAGTGCCTTTGGGGCATTGATTAAGATGATGAAAATAGAAACATTGTATTGGAAAATGGTAAAAAAGTGAAGAATTTAACTTTTTAAAAGTCAAAACATTGTTGGATTCAATGTAAATACTACTTTTGGTTTTCTTAACCATTGCCCTGAGGGCACTGGTTAGCAAGACCCTTAATTAAAAGGTACTCACCGAGAGTATTATATATTCTTCAAATGGTAGTTGAAATGACACATTGTTTGGGAAGCTCAATCTTATAGGCTTCAAATACTCTTTGCTCACTTCGTCTATAGACGCAAATGGTTTAACACCCTTCCAACAAGTTAGCTGACCTACCTTAGTTTGTGTAAACGTTCTTCCTTTCGAATTCAATTCACTGTTTATCTGAAATATTAATTAATATTTGATCAACAACCACTATGAACTGAAAACGTAATAGTAAAAAAAATAAGACAATGAAATTGATATATAATAACGTTCCTTATAGTTAATTAATTTCTATGATTTTTGCTCACCAAATTGACAGGAACTTTATAATGTTTAGAATTGAAGGTTGAACGAGTGGTTCCGGAATCAAACATAAACTGAAGATCCTTGATGGAAGTAAGTTTTTAAACCTCGTCAACTTTTCAACCTACACACATCAACCCCTCAATCCATTTCTCCTTTACCCACAAACCCAATTGATGCATTAAAAGATCACAATTGGAAGATGGCCATGAAAGACGGATATGATGCTCTTATTAATAATAAGACATGGGACTTAGTTCCTCGTCCCTCTAATGCTAATGTTATTTGAAGTTTGTGGATTTTCAGGCACAAGAAGAAATATGATGGTTCATTTGAGCGTTACAAAGCTTGTCTTGTAGGTAATGGTGCAAATCAACAATCTGGTATTAATTGTGGTGAAACATTCAGCCCCGTTGTTAAACCGGCCACTATTGACATCGTTCTTAGCATTGCTTTATCCAAGTCGTGGTGCCTTCATCAACTAGATGTCAAGAACACTTTCTTGCATGGAAATCTTGATGAAACAGTATGTATGCACCAGCCTTCTGGCTTTCGTGACTCCCAACATCCTGAGCATGTCTGTCTCCTCAAAAAATCACTTTATGGTCTCAAACAAGCACCTCGTGCCTGGTACCAAAGATTCACTGACTATGTTGCCACATTGGATTTCTCTCACAGCATCTCTGATCATTCTTTATTCATTTACCATTATGGTAATGATACAGCTTATATTCTTCTTCACGTTGATGACATCATTCTCACTGCTTCTTTTGATGCTCTATGTAACACTATTATGTCTAAACTTAGTGTTGAGTTTGCCATGAAGGATTTGGGTCCTCTGAGTTATTTTCTAGGCATATCTGTCACTAAACATACAGGTGGTCTTTTCTTATCCCAAAAGAAATACGCAGAGGAGATTGTAGAACAAGCTGGCATGTCCTCTTGCAAGTCATCACCTACACCAGTTGATACCAAGGCAAAACTCAGTGCTTCTTCCGAGAATTCATATCATGACCTGACTTCTTGCAGGTGCTTTGCAATACTTAACATTCACAAGACCTGATATCTCCTATGTTGTTCAACAAGTATGCTTATTCATGCATGATCCTAAAACACAGCATATGTCGGCTTTGAAACGTATCATTCGGTACATTCACGACAATCTTGATTTCGGCCATCATTTATATCCCTCTTCTGTTAGCAAACTAGTATCTTATACTGATGCAGATTGGGCTGGTTGTCCAGACAATAGAAAATCCACTTCTGGCTACTGTGTCTACCTTGGTGATAATCTAATCTCTTGGTCTGCCAAGCGGCAACCCACACTTTCTCAGTCTAGTGCAGAAGCTGAATACCGCGGAGTCGCAAATCTAGTATATGAGTCTTGTTGGATTAGAAATTTATTATTGGAACTACATTGCCCCATCACAACAGCTACTTTGGTCTATTGTGATAATGTGAGTGCGATTTACCTTTCTAGCAACCCTGTTCAACATCAGAGCACCAAATACATCGAGATGGATATTCATTTTGTGCGTGAAAAGGTGACCCGTGGACAAGTGAGAGTTCTACATGTTCCTTCACGTTATCAAATTGCTGACATCTTCATCAAAGGTCTTTTGTTGCAACTCTTTCATGACTTTCGTGAT
>Ga0315915_1009775_pt1 | contig 10789 bp, 6 predicted proteins | sample MpolbnodulesMG_FD_207738 | JGI IMG/M metagenome (GOLD analysis project Ga0315915, IMG submission 207738) | Medicago polymorpha root nodule microbial communities from Los Angeles, California, United States - branched nodules | ecosystem: Host-associated > Plants > Roots > Nodule | place: USA... | reverse complement strand
TACTGTTTGTAGTAGGAAGGAGGTTGGCGGTTTGGGGGTAAGGAGAATTAGGGAGTTTAACATTGCACTGTTAGGGAAGTGGTGTTGGAGGTTGTTGGAGGATACTGATAGTATGTGGTTTAGGGTGTTGTCCGCGAGGTATGGCGTAGAGGGAGGTCGGTTGTTGGGCGGGGGACGGGAGGCTTCTATGTGGTGGCGCGATATCTTCGCTCTTTGTAGGGAGGAGTGGTTCGCAACACACATCCGTAGGTCGGTAGGCAATGGGAGAACACTTGTTTTTGGTCCGATGTTTGGTGTGGTGGAGAGGAGTTTAGGGTCAGGTTCACTAGACTTTATGATTTAGCGTTGTTTAAGGGAGCTTCAGTGTCCGATATGCAACTTTTAGGTTGGGGGGTGAATGGTGAGGCTTGGAGATGGAGGCGGAGGTTGTTTGTTTGGGAGAAGGGGTTGTTGGGGGATCTCATATCTTTGCTTCAGAATGTGAATTTGCAGGTTGCTAATATTGACAGGTGGCGTTGGTCCCTAGAATCAGCGAATACCTACTCTGTTCGAAGTGCTTACAAATTTCTCACTCTTCAACCTCCGTTAGCGTCTTCGGTGGATGTTTTGTCTCTGTGGCATAAAGACGTTCCGTTGAAGGTGGTGCTTTTTGGGTGGCGCGTGCTCCGAGATAGGCTGTCCACAAAGGACAACTTGTTCCGTCGTGGGATTATTGACCAAGCATCTAGGCAGTGTGTGTCTGGGTGCGGCTCTTTGGAAACGTCAAGTCACTTATTTCTACATTGTAATTTTTTTGGGTCTGTTTGGCATTTCATTTATAGATGGCTAGGCTTGTCAATGGTTGCACCTGCTCGGGTGTCGGATCATTATGATCAGTTTAGTGGTTGCGGTGGTGCCACAAAGGGCCACCGGTCCATCCTTCAGGTTATTTGGTTCGCGGCAAATTGGGAAATATGGAAGGAAAGAAATAATAGGCTGTTTAATGGCAAAGAATGCCCGGTTTATAAGGTGGTCGACAAGATCAAGTCGCTTGCCTTCATGTGGTTGAAAGCGAAGAATACCTCTCTTTCCATCAATTATCATGGATGGTGGCTTAGTCCGTTTACAATATTGGGGATAGGCTAAGTGTTTCTTCTCTGTTTCTTTTTGTTTCGCTGTGTACAGGCAACCTTGTAAATTGGCTTTAACTCTGTTATCCTCTCTTTAGTACGTCTTGTGCTAGGAGGGACTCTTTTGTGGAGGTAATATAATTCATTTTAACTTCTTCAAAAAAAAATAATAACTTCAAAAATTTAAAATTTACAATACTTTTATTTTTATTCTCTTCCCACGATATGCTTTTAAGAAATTCACCTGTGCATCTACTTTCTCCATCCTTATATATAATAAGCAACTCCCCTTTGTATTTTTCATATTTATTAAAAGGAGAATGTTAAACATTGTTTTTTGGCATCGGTTAAACAACCAAAACTATTAACTTTTTATAAAAAAAAATTGTACAATTATTACGTAATCAAAAGTCGAGACTTATATTTTCAAAACAAATTTTTTATTTATAGATTCCTTAACCATTGCCTTGAGGCACCGGTTAGTAAGACTCTTTTTAAAAAAGTTGTTAGTGCAATTAATGTGTCTATTTTGTGTGTAAATATTACCAAATTGTCCTTTGTTTGCATGTGTATTAAATTTGACTTTTCATATTTAAATTTGAATTTGAATTTTCATTAGAAAAACTGAAAACATACTACATTCGTCCCTAAATATAGGAGCCTTTTGTCAAAACTATGAGAATTAAAAAAGTTGATAGTAATATTAAATCGGTACATAATTACTATTGTTTTTACAATTTTTTCCTTAAGAGAGAGAGATAGAGAGTTGATTTATGTTTTTTCAACATAATATTTACATGAGTAGTGCTAGCATCACTCTCTTTTTAACACTCTTTCAAACACTCGCTCCATCCAATAAGAGAGTTTGTGTTAGAGAGAGTGTTTAAAAGAGAGTCACCATATCATTCCTCTATTTATATTGTTGATTGAAGAAAAAGATGCAAAATAAATAAGAGTATGTTGGTAAAGAAATAATTAATGTACTTGAAAATACCAAAGGAGTCTTATAAAAAAGGACAATTTTTTTCTTTTTAAAAGGGTCTTATAATTACAGACGGAGGTAGTAACACTAAACTAATTAATGTTAGCCTAGTAATTAGGTTCGTCAGAAAAGTTCCAACAAAACTGATAGAATAATTAATGCTTCGTGAGAAAGTCTAACGCGTTAGCTGATGTGAAGGATTTTGGAAGTGTAAGTGCAAAATCTATAAGTTTAAGGTGCAAAATAAATAATTCAGGGTGGTCATAATGCAAAAACTAAAGATTACGGGTGCAAATTTTCAAAATCCAGGGTGTGCACCTGCACACCCTCACACCACACTGGATCCATCCTTGATTTTAAGATAAGCTAATTGTATTAATCAGGGGTATGTTGAAGAAAAAATAAATAAATGTATCTATAATTTGAAAAGAGATTTATAATTAAAGACAAAATTTTAATCAAATAGATGGTTATATATAAAGACGGAGAACATCTGCTTGAGAAATTGTGGCTATGGTTGCGTCAAAATTAAAAAAAAAAAATTGTGGCTATGGGTGTGGCCAAAACGCAACCAATTTTTCTCGATATGTCTTAATTATTGCTTGTTTTGGGTGAAGACGTGTGTGGGATAGATTATTTTTGCCGTATGCTGAGATAGAAATTTCGTAATGAAGCAGAAAAATCATTTTACACAAGTATAATAAAATAGGGAACAACAAGTTTTAGGAAAAAAAATCAAATGCTTCTAATTATTATGGTTTTGTTCTGTTTTGTATGTAATTACTCTTGAGTTTTAACTAACACTCTTTATGGGTAACCAAAAAAAAAACTAACACTCTTTATGTGAATGTCAAGCTCTTTTGGTTTTATATAATTCATTTTATATTCTTAAAAAAAAATTATGTTTTCCGTAAAAAAAAATGTTGGATTATGATTCAAACTCTTGAAGCCATAAATTTGACACTTTTAGACAAAATTGATATCATGTATTCTATCTGTCTAAGTTATATGTCATTATAACAAAATTTGTTTGTCTCAAATTATACATTATTTTACAATATCAATAAATCATTAATGATTATTTGTTGCGACACTTCCTCTTTAGTTGTGACACCTTTGGCAACGTGTAGTCTGCAATTTTGCAGTGGCTTCGCTTATCCTTTGTTGCTCCAGATGGGAGAAGGAATCACTTTCTTTAGTTGGCAACATGGCTGGGTTACCACATTCTTCTCACATGTTCTTCTGGATAATCTGGTTGGCTTATGTCTGAATTATTTGGAAGGAAAGGAACAATCGGGTGTTTCATCTAAAGGTTGCAGCTCCTCAAAATTTAGCAGAGAAGGTTAAATTGTTATCTTTTCGGTGGCTAAAAGCAAATATGGTTACTTTTGTTTTTAGCTATCATGAATGGTGGCAACACCCTCTGTCTTGTATGAGTGTTGGGCTGTAATCTTTTTGTTTTTCTGCTCACTTACTTCGGTGCTAGTTATTTATGCATCAGTGACTTCACTTTGTATACTTTTTTGGTGATTCTCTTTTGCACGTCTTGTGCGAGAGAATCACTAGTGGTAATATAAGTTTCATTTTGCCTTGTTCAAAAAAAAATTAATGATTATTTTTCCATCATACAATTTACTAGTTATTACTTTATTTTTTTTCAATTATTTTAATTTATGTTTTCCATACCATTAATAAAAGATATTTTTGTAAAATAACTCATAAAAACATATAATTTTGGATGGAAGGAGTGTCACATGCAATAAATCTATTACCTATAAGGTCCCACTTTACTACATATACCTTTATATCACACAGACAATTAAGGTGTGGAAGAGCCGCAAGCCATGGACTACCAAAAGCTTTTGATGCTAATTTCCTTTGTAAGTGCAACCATCCTCATCTTGATTCTTAAAAAATTAAACCAAACCCAAAATTTTGCAAAACTTCCACCAGGGCCAAAGCCACTTCCAATCATAGGAAACATCTTACAACTTGGCAAAAACCCACACAAGACACTCACAAATCTCTCAAAAACCTATGGACCAATCATGACACTAAAACTAGGAACAGTAACAACCATAGTAATCTCCTCCCCACAACTAGCCAAACAAGTTTTACATGAAAATTCTCAAATCTTCTCCAACAGAATTGTCCCACATGTAGTACATGCACTTGATCATAACAAATTCTCACTTGGGTGGCTTCCAACATTAGCTTTGTGGAAGAAACTAAGGAAAATTTGTGCTACAAAAGTATTTTCTACAAAAATGCTTGACTCAACAAAAAATATTCGCCAACAAAAGTTACAAGAATTATTGGATTATGTAAATGATAAATGTAACAAAGGTGAAGCTTTTGATATTGGTGAGGCTGTTTTTACAACTATCCTTAATTCAGTTTCAAACACTTTCTTCTCTATGGATTTGGCTCATTCAACACCTGATGAAAAATCTCAACTGTTTGAGAACATTTTGAGAGGTTTATCGGAACTTTCTGGGAAGGCTAATATTGCTGATTTCTTTCCAATTCTTCGTCCTTTAGACCCACAACGATTGTATGCAAAGATGGCCATTCATCTCGGGAGTTTGTGTGAGATTATTGGCGGAATCATTGAAGAAAGAAGAGCTTCTAAAACTGATTCTGATCAGGTTTGCAATGATGTGTTAGATTCACTTCTTAACAATGATGGAGAAACTATTTCCGATCAGTTGAGTCCCAAGGAGATGTTTCATCTGCTTCCGGTTAGTGTTATTTTCTCATAACTTTTTTTTAGGCTTAATAGAGTTTAAACCTCTGACTTTCCCAAAGTTGCGATTTTGGTCCCCTAGGAAAAAAAACTACAAAATCGTCCCCTAAGTTTTGCATCTGTGTCAGTCTTAACCTCCAAGACCAATTTTGACTCAGTCTACGCTGACGTGGCACCCTAAGTGAGGTGCCACGTGTAATTTTTTTTTTTGCCTTGGGGGGCCAAAACTGCTACAGTTGCAAAACTTAGGGGGCGGTTTTGTAGTTTTTTTCTTTAGGGGGTCAAAATCGCAACTTCGTGAAAGTTAGGGGGCGAAAACTGCTATTAAACCTTTTTTTATCTATATTTCTCGGTAAGGATTAATTAGGGTTCTTCGGTAAATTTCAAATAAAACCTTACTTTTTTTTTCGCGGTTAAAGATTATAGTTAAGCATCAATGCAATTAAGCCTATAAATATAGGTGTTTAAGACCTAATATATTGAGTTAAAAAAAGAATCATTATACAATATCTTATAAAATTCACAAAAAATATATGTTGGGACCAAAACCTATAATTGCATGCTAACATATATAATTTTTTAAAGTTCGAGGGGACCGTGGCTTTTGCTGATCCTCTTTTAACTCCATCCCTAATTACAGCGCCAAATCCTTTTTGCAAAAGCTTCTTTGTAATATTGTTAATCTTAAATAGTTATGTAGGCATGTCTTGTACGCTTTTCACGAAATTTGGCTCTTCATACATTACAACAGTTAAATGTTGAAAATGCAATTAAAACTTTCACACTTTACTGAAGTAGTACTTGTTAACAATTATATTACTAATTCAAAGTACTCATATTAAGTGGTTATTAATAAAGGAATGCTTAGGCCTAACAAATATGACTAATTAAATTCTCAGGTACTTAATTATTAATAAAGGAAGCACTTAACAATTATATCACTAAAAGTCAAAGTACATTTATAGTATTTATATAAAATTGAAATTTTTTGGGATTGCATGGTCCATAAGCAAATGAGGTTGTCCATACAAATAGATAAATCAATAAAAATATGAGGATTAATTAGAGATGTGATCGCCTTAGCCAACACATTGACAACCTCATTTGCTTATCTCCTAATAAGTTTGTCTACTATTTGATTAGCGAGATATACAGAAATCACTATTTTGATCCACAACATGTTTTGAATGAAAACAATTCTGAAGTGAGAATGGAAGGAAGATCAACTCAATCGATAGTCAAGTTTTTTCCCATAAGGACGACCTTCAACTCTGCTCCTAGCTAAAACATAGCATGCACCTAAATAAGTAACATAACCATTAAAACCATATATATAAATCGCTCATTGTTAATTTCAAATTTATTTTTTCCTTTGCGTGCATTTAACGTTAAGTCTTCACTTTTTGTTTTCTTTCTAATTAACACAAGAGTTTAAAGTTGTGAGAATACAAAGTTTACCCTATTCCTATTGTTGGGACTTCGCCGCTCCTCAAAATAAAAACGACCCTATCAATAAGTCACTTTTATATTCTTTCAAAACAAAAGTCATTACTATATTATGATTTTTAAATTAGATTTGATTTAAATCAATAATTTTATATAACATGACAATTAATAATTCGAAAAACCAACCACTTTTAGCTTCAACATTTTTTTAACAAAAATAAACTATATTCATTCATTCAAATTGATAAAGTATATTGATACAGTATAAATTCAAAGTCGCTAAAAATAAAAAGGATGAATTTAGAAACAAACTCGCAACATCCATGTTAATAACATAAAACGACAGAATACATATGCCTATAAATATGAGTGTATTCAAGTATCCATAATACTCATGTTTCCTGCAACGTAACACCAAAGTCATTGATTGAATCGACATTTGTTCAAATTTAATCTTTTAACATGAATTAAATAAACACCACACAAAGATGGAAAATCAAAACAAACATAGTCGTGCAAAGACGATGAAATCACAAAAACAAACGAAAAAAATTGAAAATATGTGGAAATCACGTATTTAACTAAAAAAAAAACAATTCGGAGGAGTGATTATAGGTCAAGATTGACCCTAAATCACCCATCCGTAGATAAAAAAAAAAGTGGTGACGGCTAAAGTTTGAAAAGGAGAAACGGGAGAGAACATTAAAAAAATAACTGGTCTAACTGTTTTCTCAACCTCAATAGTTTTATTTTAACTCAATTAGAATACTAATTTTATTACTATTAGTTTCTTTACGTCTCGGTATTAATTTCACCAACTATTTTTGCTACTTGTCAATTCAATAAAAAAATCAATCACACCAATACATTTAATAATTTTCTTGTAATGTTTGATATTGTAATACTAATCGGATTTAAAAGACCTCTAGTTATTTTGTAGTCCATCCGTTTTAAAATAAATGTCTCTTTATCAAAATAAATTTGTTTTAAAATAAATGTCAGGTTCACTTTTTAATGCAAACTTTTACAATTATGCCCTCTAATTAATGGTGTGTACACTATTTTCAAAGTAATATATTCTACTTTTATGGGAAACACACCAATAGTTATTAAGGATAGTTTCGTAAAAAAAAAAGGATAGTTTAGTAAAAGAATTATATCTTTAGACAACTTTATTGCATTTCTTAATATGTAAACAGAAACCTTAAACGACGCTCATATTAAAACGGAGAAAGCATTTGTTGTCAATTTTGAAAAGATATTGCATCAAATTTTGCATTAGCCATAACCATTTGTTGGACGGGCCCTAGAGTACATCCAAAGTAAATAATAAATGCAATTAGTATATTTTACTGATCCATAAATGATTGTTTTGTTAGGATTTATTTGCTGCTGGGATTGACACAACTTCAAGCACAATTGAATGGATTATGGCAGAGCTACTATGTAACCCTAGCAATATGATAAAAGCAAGAACAGAATTATCTAAAGCTATTGGCAAAGATGAAATAGTTGAAGAATCAGATATTTCTAAGTTGCCTTTCTTACAAGCAGTTGTGAAGGAAACCTTTCGATTGCATCCACCAGTTCCATTATTGGTACCCCACAAATGTGATGAAAGTGTGAACATATTAGGCTTCAATGTGCCAAAAAATGCACAAGTAATAATTAATGTATGGGCTATGGGAAGAGATCCAACCATTTGGAAAAATCCAAATATGTTCATGCCTGAAAGATTTTTGGAGTGTGACATTAATTATAAGGGCAACCATTTTGAGCTTATACCCTTTGGAGCTGGCAAAAGAATTTGTCCAGGATTGTCATTAGCTCATAGGAGTGTGCACTTAATTGTGGCATCCCTTCTACACAACTTTGAATGGATACTTGCGGATGGGCTAAAGTCAGAACAGATGAATATGGAGGAGCAATTTGGGTTATCCTTAAAGAGGGTCCAACCTCTTCGAGTTCAAGCTACTTCAATCAAGCATGGTTAATTATATACAAGAGTAATGCTCCTCATGATATATGTATATATGTGTTTTTTTATAAATAAATATATGTATGTATAAGTTAAAAGTTATATATTGGAATAATGTTAGTAATACACTCTTCGACGCATATTTTTCAACTCATTCTCTTTGATTTGTTAAAAGTTATGAGTCCCACTAAATGTATATGAGACTCACCTAATTTAGCGGGACTTATGTAAATTCCAACCAATAAAAAAGATATTTAAATCTCTTACAACAGCTACAATATGAATTAACGTGTTTGAATTAGAGTTGCAATCTTGGTTCATCAACAATTTCTTCTTTTTTGTGTTTTTTTTTTAATTTTTTTTTTTGAGCATATGCATCAAACCCAAAAATTGAACACCCAAAAGATGAAATGCGTTTTGAGTTTTAGTTCTTGCATATCTATCGATTCTTTTTGGTTCAAGGAATTAAAAATTACAACCCAAAATAATAAGTGCATTTTGGGATTTGATTTTTGCTTCTTGCATTCTTATTGATTCAAGCAACTAGAACTATAACTTAAAAGATAAAAAGAAGTGTTATCCACCCTATGTTTTTAACATTCTATCTAACACTCATTCTTTTATCCGATAAAATTTATGTGGGTCCCACACTTTGAAAATTGATCCCACATAAAATGCTGAGATCCACATGAGTTTCATTCAATAAAAGAATGACTATTAGAGAGAGTCGTTAAAAAGAGAGTGTTTGTAGCATTTCTCAAGATGAAATTGATAGTTTTGAGTTTTAGTTCTTTCATATGTATCAATTCTTATTGGTTAAAGCAACTACAAATTACAACTCAACTTAATAAATGGATTTTGGGATTTGATTTTTGGTCCTTACCTTCTTATTAATTCAAGCAACTACAACTACAACCTAAAAGATGAAATGGATAGTTTTGAGTTTTAGCTCTTGCACATGTATATATTGATTCTTATTGGTTCAACCAACTACAAATTACAACTCAAAATAATAAATGGATTTTAGGATTTGATTTTTAGTTATTGCATTCTTATTGATTCAAGCAACTACAACCTAAAAGATGAAATGAATTTTGCTTCTTTCATCTTTATCTTGGTTTTTGGTTCTTACATCTTTATTGTTTCTTATTGTTTCAAGCAACTAAAATCGAAAAGATTAAATGCATTTTGGGTTTTAATTTATGGGTTTGATGCATAAACACAGAAACCCAAAAATAATTAGAGAAGAAGTTGTCGATGAAACAAAATTATAACTATTATTTCTTTGTTTTTAACTTGCTATCTTCTAATGTGTTTTGAGAAATGTTTCATGAGAATGTTTTTGAACATTATAAACATACAAGTGAAGATAATATGCTCATCAAAGCAAAAGAGTAAAAGGACATGCATGAACTTTTTGCTACATTCAACATTCAAATCATTAAAGATCAAACAACAAAATATTCCTTGTCTCACCAAAAGATGATATAAAGAACCTTTGACAATGTGACATAAACAGAGGGAATCTATTGTGTCACAATACAGCTTTGCATTAAAAGAAGAATCATCACTGAATGGTTGAAGAATCTCGTGTCTTAAAAGGAAAAGGAAGAAGAATTTATTTTTGAATTGTAATCTTTTTGGTTTGGTTTGGAATTTTATTATTAGGTGGCTTGGAGTATCTTTTGTGTTGCCTGGTGATGTTTCAAGTCATTATTATCAGTTCAGCTTTATTGGTGGTGCTGCCAAGTTGATGTTGTATCAAAAGTAAGTATTTTTGTTATCGTCTCCACAGGGACTGGTGTGATATTCTAAGTCGTTCAACAATCGATGTTGTTCTGAGTTAAGGTTTCACAATATTTTGTTTCATAAGCTATAAAACTACGAAATTATAAAAGGTTTGAGAGTTAACAGGGAAATGATTATGCTGGGATTAAACTTCATCAACCTACTTATACGTATTCTAGGATTAGTGTTGCGGATTCTAATTATCAATTGATATTATCACATATTGCTCAGCAACATCATTCGTGTCCAAATGATGACGTGATTTCTATTGGGTCGTTCAATCGTCGATTTCCCAAACTATTAAATGATCCAATAGTCGATTGTATCGTTGTACAGATGATTTCCCAAGCTAATAAACGATACAAAAGCTTTGGGTTCCAATATTCAAAGTGATTATCAAAACCTAAATTCCATGTCCAGAACAAAAGCTTTGATAGCAGATTATTCTAACCTAGATTCAAAAGGTATTTTTCAATACAAATCAAATCCATAAGATTGTAATGGAAAAACAAGAATAACCTCAACATCATAAGATAATTAAAATCAAACAGCATCATAATCAAAGGGAATACATACTAGTAGAGTTGATTACATTTAATCCCAACAAAAAGAGCCTAGCTACTCATTGTCATGGTAACCTTACAAGGAGAAAAGAAGAGATGGAATGGAAGCAAGCCATGATGTCTCAATGATCTTGTGAATCCCTTCAATCCTTGTGCTCCTTGCTCCTTAAGGGTCTC
>Ga0315915_1009771_pt1 | contig 10794 bp, 2 predicted proteins | sample MpolbnodulesMG_FD_207738 | JGI IMG/M metagenome (GOLD analysis project Ga0315915, IMG submission 207738) | Medicago polymorpha root nodule microbial communities from Los Angeles, California, United States - branched nodules | ecosystem: Host-associated > Plants > Roots > Nodule | place: USA... | reverse complement strand
GTCCTTTGTCAACGCTCTTGATAGAACAAGCATCCAATGCTTTCAAATTTCATCTCAAGGGCCGTTGTTATACTCTTTCAATCTTTTGCAATGTTTAGACAAGATTAAAACATATTTCCAGCTCTTGAATCATTAAGATTTTTCATCTCCTGATGAACTTCATCTTCTGGTGATCTTGCTTCTGATGACGCGCTTCTGATGAACTTGCTTCTGATGACGTCATCACTTCAGGAGCACTTCGTACTTTGGGAGCACTTTTCTTTAGACGCTTCAAGCTTCCTTTTTGTTGATTCTTTTGCTCTCTTTTGTTCTTCCAGAACCTCTTAAAGATATAAAATTTTGTCTATGGTCTTGTACTTGAACAAATATTAGCATATCCAATTGACAATTTTTAATACCTTGTTATCATCAAAACTCTAAGGGTAACATATGTTAAACATTTTTCGTTCTAACAATCTTCCCCAATCTAAGGGAAATGTTTGTTAAACGTATTTTGTTCCAACAGGATATTGTGAAAAATGTATGTTTAGGGGCTTAAAAAACATCTCTGTCAAGAATTGTTGTTTTGTTAGCTTGCCTAAAACCGGCGCATGTTAACTCAGATTGGGTATCAGCGATGTTAACTTACGCGGGATACCAATGCATGTTAACTCAAGCTGGATACCGAGTGTGAGTTAAATCCCATTGAGGTTATTTAGGGAAAGTCGGGGTGAGTATAAGCAAAATTGAATGGCGGAAGAGTAAAATTTGTCATTCTAATGCTAAGGTTGATCTAATTCTAGGCCCGGTTAAAGTAAGCCAACCAACTCAAGGAAATTGCTCTTTTCCCTTTATTTTTTTTGCTCACTCTCCATTTGATTTTATGTCCACGTGAGAAAAAATAACTTACACTATGTCTTAAAATAGGGTATTAATTAGCTTCTTTTTTTTTTTTTTGTCTTCTTCTAACTTTCTCTTTTGCTCATGAAATATATATATATCTTTTTGATGGGTGAGTGGGGGTCTATGCATTAGTTGAGTTGAGTGCATAATCAAGGATTTTGTTGGGTCCATATTGTAAAGGACTAAAGGCACTCAAATGACTTTAAAGGTGTGGCTTTTAGACTACCACGCATATGCTATAGGTACCAACTTATGAGAAAGTTCTTAAAAATTTGAGCAGTGAGAGCACTTATCAATTTATTAAAGGGGCATGTGTATGTAGATGTAATACTTGAATCTATGCCAAGAATTTTAAATTTTTTCCCTTCATTATTGGTTAAACTCTAGAAAATATTATTTGTAGATTCCTTGCCAATATCTTCTTTTGTCATTGACTCCCTTTTTCCAACTCAGCATCACATGCTTTGGTTCAAAATATTTTATAACGTTTTGATTTGTGGATTACACGCAATGCCACTAATATTTTTCATCACCATACGTTTATACCTACTTTACCCTGGAAAAGCTCAAGTCATTCCAAAAGCTTCTTTTTAAAAAGTAAAATGAAACAAGGTTTAGAAAGAAGAATCACAAAGAGAACTTTAGTGGTTCTAGTCAAGAGAGCCAAATGGTATTTTTTATTTGGATCTTAACATGGGGCCTTCATCAAATTTTATAATTGTTTGTATCTTTTTTAATTAATTCGATATATCACTACCATATCATGTGATGGTATGATTCAAATGTTTTTGTAACACGTGTCTAGAAGGATTGATAAGGAAAAGAGTGATTCAACATTATTCAAGATTCAATTTAATTTTTAACTCTTCCAACTTGATTTATTAACCAGCAAATTTACCTAATTTAGGCTGAAAATAAAATTGGTTAAGTTGCCTAATTTAGGCTAAAAATGAAGCTCGTTAAGTAAATTTACCTAGATAGTGATGCCACTTACATGAGAAGTGAGTCATATTAGTGCAACATAACCATCCGAATGTTTTTTAATAACTAAATTTTTCCTCCAAATACTACAATTATCAAAGGATCATAAATGAGTACGGCCGGTTTAGAGTAGTCATCCTAGTAAGTTGATGGTATAATTTGAATATTTAGGTTTAATATTTTTAATTCTTAAGACCCAGATGATTTAGAGGACTCTATTGAATAGATTCCAATTAAATATTCTTTTTAAATAGAGAATTATATTTGTTTTTTCTTCTTTTTAAACCAAGTTCAAAGTCTAGAGTCTGGAACAAAGTTCAGAGTCTAATGTAGCATATATGAAAGAGATAAATAGAGAGAAGAAAGAGACACAAACAATTATACTGGTATTTTCCACAATCCGAAAGTAGTCCATTCCCCCTTGCACTTCCAAGAAAATTTTCACTATAATCACACAAGATTACAATTACTCAAGCACACAAGCAAGAGACTTCAAATACTCAAGCACACAAGCAGGAGATTTCCTATGCTCAAGCACAAAAGCAAGAGTCTTCTAAATGATGGTGTAAATCTGCAAGTGCACGGTTTAACAAAGTAGTAAAAGAGTATCGTTCCGACAGGGAGTTATTGAATTCAATTAACTATCATGAATGATTATAAGAAGAAAGTTTAGTTGAAAAGTTGAGATTTTAACGGTTTAAAAAGAATAATAAAAAGCGCCTTGGGATTATTGGTCCATCAAGGTGACAAATCCTTCACAAACCAAACCCTAAACCTAGAACTGTATGTTGGATCTATTTTCTAAAGACAAGTTTCTCTTTAGCCTATCACATCTCCTTTCGGTCTCAGCGAGTGTGTTTCTCTAGCAACCACGTCTATTTTCATGGTTGATTGCTATTGAAATCCTTGAAGCTCGAAACTTTATTGTCTCAAGGTTTGCTAGACTATTTTCATATTTCGCAATCCTTGTCTAAATTCACTTGTTCCAATATTAAAACTTCATCTTTCGATCCATCGCTTAATATTTGTGATAAATAAATAACAACTATTAAACTTCATCTTTCGATCCATCGATTAATATTTGTTATTGATTATAAGAACGGTGAATTAGATTAGAAAATACGTTTACATAAATTAGGGTTCGAGGCTTGGTTTGATTAGGATTAAGTCATTATACTTATCCAACAATCCCAAGACAAAGAAGTCTATTCACTCATGTTCATTGTAGACATAGAAGAGAAGAAAAAGAACATAAATAAAATAACAAGAAAATAAAGAAGAACTTTTATTAAAAGAAACAATATTCACTTATTATTTTCAAGAACAAAAGATGAGAATACAAGTTTGGTGGCTGCTCTGTTTATAGTCCAACAATGACTTAAGCCCTAAGAAATAAATCGCTAAAGTGTTGCACAAGAAACCATGGGCTTTAGGTTAGAAATAAACTAAAATAGGCAGTTTGTCGAAGAAACAAAAGCAACAAAAGGCATATGGGGCACGCCAGGCTTCATATTTTTGTGAAAGATCTTGAAACTTTTGGCACAAGATATTTTTGTATAAGATCTTCACATTTTTGGCACAAATAAGCTCCAAATCACCTTTCTTTTGCTCCAAGACGCAATCTTTGAAATATTTGTTCCTGAAATAAAATAACTTGCAATTGAAGTAAAATAGCTCTAAAAAGGAAATAAAAACATATAAAATCTAAATAAAATAAACTCAAATATTATATAAAAAACACTAATTATTGACTCATCACTAAACAAACAAATTACATAGAATAAGTTTGGTCGAACACTTGATATATAATCAGTGGTGTTCACAATATAAAACAGTTCAGACTCAAAGACTTAAGAATTTATAAGATATGAAAGTTGATAAGAAATTCTAAGTGATTGATGCACAATAATTTCAATAGAGTTTTGCCACAAGTTAAAATGTTGTTGAGTCTCTAGTTGTCTTCAAGTCTTCATTCCTTTATATAGAGGTATGAAAGAGACGTTGTAGAGGTGCCAGCGCATCAAAGAGTCGTTGTAGAAGCTTGATCAATCAACATTGATTTGTTGCTTGATTTGGTTAATGTCCTATGAAGGAATGTCTTTGAATCTTTTCCTTAATGAGGAATTAACCGTTCCAGTTGTAGCTTGTACTATGTGCAGAAAATGTTGGAGTAGTGGAGGTAGTGGTTGTACAATTGTATTATTGTCCTTCATTGTCCTTTCCATGTGGATAAGCATCCAAAGCCTTCTTTTTCTTCAGAATATACATTGCTTCAGTCTTTTAATCCCTTCTACATCTTTGTGTCTTCAAATAACCATAATAACTAACTTCAGGTTCTTCACTTAAGCTTCTGATGAACTTCAAACTCTAGGTGAACTTCAGACTCTGACAGTCAGCTTTTGGATGGTCTTCAGACTCTGACTTGCAACTAAGCTTCCCTTTAAAATTATTTTGCTCTCATTTGTTCTTCCAGAACCAATGCTTTATTTTAAAACTTATAAATTTTAGTTTATGGTCATGCACACTTGAAAAAATATTAGCATATCTAATTGAACTTTTAATACCTTGTTATCATCAAAACTTTAAAAGGCGGTGTCTAAACACATTTTGTTCCATCATGATCATGGCAAGGAAGGGTTCTAATGTCCTCACAGACAAAACAAATCAGAGAAAAAACTTAAAAAGATGAGATCTTGGAGGGAAAAACTAAAGGACATGGAGGAAACCATCACTTACGGCGGTGCACACCAATCATGGTGCCAACAGTTTAAACTTCTAACAGGTTACAACCCATTACAGGTGGATTCCAAACAAAAGAATGAGGAATTTAAATCCTAATAACCGCTTATCTACAGTGGAGACAACCACAACTAACGATAAAATCAACTATCAACTGGCATTGCCCTACCCATAATCACATGAAAACACCATTTGACGGTTTTCCACTAGCTACAATGTTCAAAATCAGAAAGAGAAACGAGAATGATGAGAAAGACAAACCTGTTAAGTGGTTGAAGATGAACAAAGTTTAAACGTTGAAGGGTTGAAGGACCAAAATGCACTTGAAACTTTCTCAAAAACTTGATGAAGGAATCTGGAAACTCTGAGTTGCAGGAATACAAAAATGGTAAATCTGTTTCCAAACAACAATTGAAACTATTTATACTCCCTTCGCAACCTTTCAGAAAACAACGAGCACAATCCGGTGTAGCCCTTCACCTACAACCCTTTGTAAGCCAACAAAGCAACTATTTTGATCACATCTTCTCACGCATCTAATTGTTCTGACCAAACTCAATATACTTCCAAACGCCAGGATCAAATCAACGGTGATGATGGAAACCTTGGGAACAGATACCAAAGCGCACTCAAGGCTCTAGGTAATCAAGTACATTATTAACCTATACATATGGTAGTAAAAAAACTGAAGGCCATGTTCCCTCAGTCTAACCCTCGAGACATGGACATTAAATGCTAAAAGACAAACGTCCAACTCCATGTTGAGGGAATCTTCTGATCACCTCACCACACTAGTTGGTGGACAGATACAAAATCAAACTTGTCTCACTTAAACTATACAGCTCACCCCATTTTCCATCAGTCGAGCATCTCAAAGCCCCCAGCGAGTAAACTCGATAGCACGTTTGGTGACATTCCAAGAAAGATCAGCTCGACCATGGTAGAACGTGTGAGGCGTACCTTTGTGAACAACATCGATCTATCGCAGGTATGCCCTCTACACGATTAGTTCGACCACGGTAGAACATGTGAGGCATACCTTTGTGAACACCATTGTTCCATTGTAGGTATGCCTGCTACATGATCATTACGACCATGGTGGAACTTGTGAGGCATTCCTTTGTGAACAGTACCATTCCATCGTAAGTATGGCCACTACATGATCATTACGATCATGGTATACCTTGTGAGGCATTACTTTGTGAACAACATTGTTCCATCACAGGTATAGTCGTTACATGATCATTACGACCATGGTAAAACTTGTGAGGCATTCCCTTGTGAACAGCTCCATTCTACAACGGGCATGCCAACATCGTCACATGCACTCAACCACTAATACAAACATGTTCCTCGTGAACTCAAGCAACCCAACCAAATCTAAGGTTATCACCTCTAGAAGCTCCTGCGAGCAGTATCCTCACCCCTACAAAGTTATCACTCTTTATCAATAGCAACGAGTTGGGGGGCTACTGTTATGGACCAAGAAAACAGTTAGGCCCATTTACTTAGGCCCAATACAAAATAAACCCAAATCCAGCATTTGGTATATTACTCGCAACACACCCTCTCCCCGTGAGGGAGTGCTCGTAGCAACAGAGACCTATTCAAAATGAACAATAACGATCACCAACATGGCTCCCGCGAATCTCTCCCTGACGATTACGATTCCCACGAATTCATAACCTTCGAGCCTTACATGTACCTTAAAACGACTCTGCAAACACCCACCTCTATGTAAAGGGGACTCTTAGCAGTCCCCAAGGTGAGAATCTACTCTCTCTCTCTCTCTCTCTCTCTCTCTAAACACCCATTTTGATTTCATACTGACTTGAGTCGAAGTGTATGCAGGTACACACACCCGCACTGTTCCAGTCAACAATTGAGGCTAACAACCACCTCACAAACTACACTGGTAGTCACCCTCTGATCAGGTACGATCAAATGGTAAGAGTTTGCTATAGGAAACTTAATGATACCCACACTAAAATTATATTTAACATAAATTGTTTTATTTGTTTAGTAATTTTTTACCACAAATTTTCTTTTTCTGTCTATAGGATAAAATTATATTAAAAAATGGATTTTTTTTTTTAATAGAAAATCTTAATCTAAACCATATTAATGTGTTTTACTTATAAACTATTATTTGACTAAAATAATATAATAATAATTTTAATTATTATAATCATTTTTGTAGTAAATTATGTAATTGAGAATGTTTTTGTTGTTGTTCTTATTATTATTATTATTATTATTATTATTATTATTATTATTATTATTAGAAGTACCAGTAGTAGTATATTCAATGAATGTAATTTTGGTCAAAACACATAAATAAATTTATATATATTTTTCATGTAATTAATTATTTCTTTGACTGCATTTATTTATGTTCAAAATCGCATCATAGTGAAATCCCTATAAATTCATGATTTCTCTCATAGTTTTACATTACTTGAATTGAATTGATACATCTCACCTCTTATTTTTTGGTCATTTCAAGCTTGTGTTTGTAGAAATTAGTGCAATTAATCATTCACTAATTAGTAATTATCAGTCAATCACATATATGTTTTCAAACAAACATATATATGTATGATTGATAATATGAATTCATTGTTTAATCATTTATGCTACTAGTACAAACTATATTTTTTATTTTATCAAAACTTTCTATGGCATTTCATCACCTTTAAATCCATATGGACAATACAACAAAACTTATTTCAAACAACATCGTTAAAAGCTATAGCAAAAAGGATGTCTTTGTTGAAGACATATATTTGTTTGGCTTTGTTATATTTTTCTCAATTGTTTATCAAAACAATAGACTACCATAAATCTTTAAACGAGTGTGATTTCTTTGATTAAATATTATATTGTGATACTGGATTATTAGCAGTCAATTCAAGTTTTCATAGATGTCAGAGAAACAACATCCTTGTAATATTTGAATTGATTTGAAGCATTTGGATGATGTTTATTAGATCTCAATGATTGGCTTGCAAGATGAAACATTTTAGCATATACAATATATGTATCGCTCATTTCTTTGAATTGAATGTGAAGATCATGACTTGAAAAAGAATATCCCCAAAAGCTCTTCAGGTTTTGTTGTTGGTGAACTTCACTTTGGGTCTCTTGTTCATCCTATGCATCAGAAAATGAGAAGAGAGAATGCATCGAAAATTCCCAACATACGGGAGAAGCAACAAGAATTTGTAACTATTCATTATTGATGGAAGAATTTGTAGCTTTTTTATTATTAGAGAAGAAATTTCATTTGTTTATACTTTATACATAAGAATTTGTATTTTTGTCTATTCGCTATCTAATAATTATTGATAGAATTAAAAAAAGTTCAATTATGTTCTATATGAATTTAAAGCTATTTTTTTTTTGGTTAAAGCTATTCAGGGTAGTAGTTTTTTCGTAGTATAAGAAACTAATATATATATATATAGACACACAAGTATTAAGATCTTGTAATTATATTGTGTAAAAATTGTAATCTTGCCCAATTATTTTTTGTAATTCATTGTAGCATATTTTTTTTTTGTTGGATTCATTGTAGCATATTTATTCATTGTGGATGGAGTAAAAGTTTTAATATTGGGAAATGCTAACCAATGCCTGGGGCACTGGTTAAGGATATGAAAAAAGAAATTATGTAGTAGTTAATGCATTGAAATTGTGTAATAAATTTATAATAAAGTCAAAAACAGTTTCCTTTTATAATAATAATTCCCTTTTATGGTATGCTTAACCAGTACCCCAGTGACACCGGTTAGCAGGACCCATTAATATTTATGCAAAAGAAAAGTGTAAAAGTTTTATCTTAGTTTCTTTCCCCCTTATTGTTTAATAAACAATGACATTGTGAGGTTCATCAAATCATAAATCAAATTTTATGCAAACATAAAGTGAGAATCAAAGTCGGTCATATCTTGTACACAACAACTAGATCCTAAGTTGATTTTAGGTTCTATAAATTGATATGTTAAATTAGAAATAAATCGTTCTTAAATATATTCATGATAGAAAAACCCATTAAATAATACTTAAGCTCTCTTAAATCTTGTCATCAATGAGTACGATTTTTCATGATATACCTTTCTTACTAAATTTTTTGTATTCTCTAAACTAAGATAAGAATATGATAAACTTCTAAGTTTTTATATTATAACTATAACTAAAACAAACTCATATCTTATCTACTAACTATTACTCAATTTTGCCTCTAATCCTTTAATTATGAATATAATGAGGTAAAAAGGGCATAATAGGCAATAAACTATGGATTTTTATTTCCAAAAAATTTCTTGAAAAGGAGGGACATCAAATGTAGAAATTTGCTCCTGATTTCTCTCAACCTTGGAAAAGGTTTCATCCACATGTTCGGAAAATGATTGAAGTAGTTGAATAGGAGGATCATTAAGACTATAGCTCTTAGTAAATTTACCAAAGATAAAAATGATTTATTTGATATTTTGGATGACAGTTTATGAAGGGACCGTTTTGTTTTTGTGGGTTGGTCTGGTCTATTGCTATTTCCTTGCACCTATTTTGCCGTGGGGGTTGGTTCAGAGATACCACCTTTGTAACATCATGGTATACTCATGGATTAACAAGTTCTTATTTGAAAGGTTGTAACTTCTTAACTGCGGCGGTCTTTACTTCCGCTAATAGTTTAGCACACTCCTTGTTACTATGGGGTCCTGAAGCACATGTAAATTTTACCCGTTGGTGTCAATTGGGTGGTCTGTCAATTTTTGTTGTTTTCCGCAGTGCTTTCGGATTAATAGGTTTTAAGTTACGTCAAATTGAACTTGCTCGATCTGTTCAATTGCGCCTTTATAATGCAATCACATTCTCCAGTTCAATAGTTGTTTTTGTTTATGTATTCCTGATGTATCCACCAAGTCAATCTGGTTGGCGATTTGCGTCTAATTCTGGTGTAGCTGCTATATTTCGTTTCATTCTCTTTTTCCATAATACAAATGAAAAAACATCCTAATGAAATATGATATCAATCTCAAAGAAAAAAACGGGGGATATTGCAAAATTGGTAGATGATACAAACCTGATTGGATTGAGCCTTGGTACGTAAACTTACCAAGTGAAAACCAACACCAAAGAAAAGGTTTTATTACAAGTTTTGAACTCTTTTTTATCACTTTCAACTCTTGAGAAAGCACAAGCATAAGGAATCAAATAATTTTTTTGCATACACGATCCAACAATCTCTTGCAATCAAGATGGTCCTTTAATCAAGGTTACCTAAACCTCTTCCACTCCAAGAGATTGGCTTATTTTAGATGTTTGAGATAGAACAACTTTGGAATGGGTATTATAGTCCTCAAGCTTAGAAAACTATTTTTTAGCCTTCTTCAGATTCCTTTTTTGCGATTTAGCGAGCTTAAGTTGACACTCATCTTTTGGTGCCCATTATGGAGCCTTATTTATATCATTATCAACCTTACCTGCAAAAAAATGACTAATAAATTTAAATCTTTGACCACCGTAGAGGAGAAATGGGGTATGGCATCACTTCGTGTTGTAACAATGTTTTAAAAAATAGTTAAAATAAGTGTTTTGGTCATTGAAATGTTTTTTGGAGGAGTCGTCTATCAAGTCGTTCTCTTTAAGATTATCCGTGGTATTAAGTGTGCAAACATATTATCAACTACGTACTCAGTAAGATAAGACAACCCAGTCAAAACTGTATTGGATTTCTGTTGCAATGCAAAATTTGTTTTGGAAATACACCATATATATGGTAGACCACTCTACATGGTATAAGACCATTCTAACTTTCGAAGGGACCACCAAAGGTACAATTCCGAAGGAACTTTTTGAAGGGACATATAGAAAGAGGGAAAGGTTGGCTTGAAATTACGGGTCATTAAAAAATAATGGTCAAATACCTCCCTGGGTCCTTTAAGTTTTACGTTTGTTTCACATAGGTCCTTTAAGTTTCTAAGGTTTCAGATATGTCTTTTAAGTTTCGAGTTTGTTTCGGATAGGTCCTTTAAGTTTATAAGGTTTCAGATAGGTCCTTTAAGTTTCGAGTTTGTTTTAGATAAGTCCTTTAACTTTGGCTTAACAGAGGTTGATAGAAAGGACCTATCTGAAACAAACTCTAAACTTAAAGGACCTATCTGAAACCTTATAAACTTAAAGGACCTA
>Ga0315915_1009769_pt1 | contig 10796 bp, 7 predicted proteins | sample MpolbnodulesMG_FD_207738 | JGI IMG/M metagenome (GOLD analysis project Ga0315915, IMG submission 207738) | Medicago polymorpha root nodule microbial communities from Los Angeles, California, United States - branched nodules | ecosystem: Host-associated > Plants > Roots > Nodule | place: USA... | reverse complement strand
ATCATTAATTTAAAATGGGGTGAATATGCAAATAATAAAATACATGTTAAAATTATAAAATAAAATAATAAATGTTATTTTTAAAATGGAGGACATGTGGCTGTTTTTTATTGGTTTGGGTAAATTGTCCACCAATTTCTAAAGGCAATTTAGAAAAAACCTTAAGAAAATGAGTTATGCTATTTACAACGAAAAAAACTTCACGAAAGCATCCCGATAAAAACTTTGGCCAATTAAAATTTAGCGCTAGCGGAAGACATGGGTGTGGTGGGTGGATAACAAGTAGGTCAACAATAATCGTGCAATAAAAACATTTCACCTGTGTCGTGAAGGTTTCGCTGGCCCATTATTTGCTAACAATAGCATTTCTATAAGAAAATATGATAAATGAAAGAAAAAGAATGATGATTAATTCAACTAAGTTAATTTATTATCTATTAATAATTATCCCATTATATTTTTTATCTGTCTCCGAATAATATAGAAGAACTAGTATATATGTCATCGATCAATAATTAAACCTACTTTTTTGAGATCAAATGTAACAAAGTTTGTGTTTCCATATCTATGTTTTTGACCAAGTCCAACCCGATATAATGAAATCTTTTATATGTACGTGTTCTAAATTATGCTTCGTTTAGATAATATTATATACAAGAAATTAGTAACTTCCCTAAAAAAAAGAAATTAGTAACTTAATACAAATAATCCTCAACTTGGTCCCAAGCATGCAAAAGTGAGTAGATAATATGATCCAACGGATTGTAGAGTCGTTGGATTGAAATCTCAAAAATAATGTGGTTCAGTACAACAGACTCTTGCAATTCGTTGCATTATGCATCATGTAGAGAGATTCTTTTGCAATTTTTGAGAGTAATGGTTTGAAACTGAACCATCTCCTTGTATTCTGCAATTTGAAATTAAAATCTACAAAAAGAATAGAATTTCACCAATGTAAAATTCATAACACAATCTACATACGTCACAAGAGATAACTCATTCAAAAAAAAAAAAGAGTCTATTTAGTGTAATAAATTCATAGTCTCACTTCTAACGTGAAATTCACCAATGTAAAACTCATATCACAATCTTCCAAAGGTTCTTCATTTTTATTCTGATACCACTTGTATACTAAAAAAATACTCTATTTAAAAATACAAAGATCACATAAAACTTTAGCTTAAATATAGTTTTCGTTTTCTATTTCTTTCTTTTTTTTGGTGCAAAAGAGGGCCCGAGGCCCAAAAATGATGATTAAGAGTTGATTACTGCTCTTCCTCCTGCACTTTTCGCTCACGCCCTGCAGCATTGTCCAAATTACCCCTGCGCAAGTTAAGTCACGTCGCGTGAGTTAACTCACGCAAGTGTTATATCCACCGTGAGTTAACTCAAGCTGCTTGAGTTAACTCACGCAGGGCCATTTTGGCCCGCGTGAGTTAACTCACGCTAGTTGCAAACTTGAGAAAACTTGAAATATGAAGCATGAACAACAACCCAATTCACTTATGTTTTATTGCCTTTAATTAAATTTGTTATTATTAGCTAACAACAAAATACTATTCATTCCACTCCACTTCACTTCATTTTATCCAAGTCAATACAATTCATCAATATTGTCCATCTGAACCAACTCATTCATCATCAATTGTTTCACCTCTTCTTTTTCTTGTCCTTCTTCTTCTTCATTTTATCATTTTGATTAAGAATCGGAGGAAGAAAGAGAAAGTTGTGGATGAATTGTTGGAGATATTGAAGGTGAGAGCAGAGAGGAATGCAAAAAATGGTGGTGTTGTGAGGAGGGAAAATAATGGGGTGGGAGATGAAGATGATGTTGATGAGGAAGAACAAGAGAGAGAAAAGGGCACTTGATAGTGATAGTCCTAAACAAGAATCTGAGATTGAAGATGATTGCAAGCAAGGATAAGAGGAAGAAGAGAAAATCAAGTGATTATCAAAATAGTTGTAATAATATTATTGAAGACTTGTTTCTAAGGATGAAACAACAATATGGAGCATGCAGTGTGTGTGAATTTGATTCAACAATGAGTATTAACCAATAGAGTTATCGATTTCATACAATTGCAGCAGAATTATAAATAAAAACGAATTCCAGCTCATAAAAACAATGAATTTAGAGCTAAAAATATATACAAAATCACAACAGCAAATTAGAGCATGAATTTAGCATAAATTTATTTTAGGATCATGAAAAACAAAAACCTTTACTATCCATATGATCATACAACCCTTTTGGTAAATATAGACTCCCCCCTTACCTCTAGTTTGCTGAATAGGTGAATTTCTACGGTTGAATCTCTCTCTAAACTCTTCCCTCTTTACCTCTTTTGTCCACAACCCTATTTTTCTTTGATCTCTAATCTTTTTCTTTATTTGTTGTAACCCTAATTCTTTGATGCTCTCCTCTATTTATAACCACCAATTGAGTTTGTTTCTCACTTAATCTTTTTAACAAATTCAGATTTTATTTATTTTTATTTTTTACAAATAAACTTTAGTCACATTAACTATCTGCACCCTCACTTCCCTATTCTCCACAAAAACACTACTTTCTTCTTAAAAATTATTTTCTCTCAAATCTCTTTTTAATTAAACTATTATAATTAATTAAAGCTCTATTTTATATATACTACCCTTATTACTCCAATGTCTCTATCCCAATTAACTTAAAAAAAACCACCTAAACATGCCAAAAACTAATTTAAATCAAATAAAAATAAAAATAATGTCACACAATCAACACTACCACTAAAAATGATAATACTATATCATCATGGAAACTAATATTAAAAATTGGGGTGTTACACCAACACCTATTAGATGCATTGTGTGGAGAAGGTTCAGCTGTGGCTAGAGATCTCTTATGTGCTATCACTTTAGTGGTTAACCTATGGTTATGAGGAAGATGCCTCTTGAGTTTGGCAGAGTTTGTAGCTTCTGCACCTTTGACACCATTGTTAAAGCCTGATGGTGGGATACGCCCTATTGCAGTTGGTACTATTTGGAGGCGTCTGGTATCCAAAGTTGCTATGAAAGGAGTTGGTAAAGTTATGGCTAAATATCTCAATGACTTTCAGTTTTATGTTAAGGTTTCAGGTGGGGCGGAGGCCATTTTGCACAGTGTCAACAGGGTGTTGAACCTGCGACATGGAGATGGTTCTTTGACTTTGCTTACAGTCGATTTTTCGAATGCTTTCAACTTGGTAGACAGGTCGGAACTACTACGTGAGGTGAGATTGAGATGCCCATCTATTTCTTTATGGGTTGAATTTCTTTATGGACAGACAGCGAGATTATACCTTGGTGATGGTCATATTATGTCTGCTATTGGAGTGCAACAAGGCGACCCATTAGGACCGCTCCTTTTTGCTCTTATATTGCACCCTCTTATTCATCAGATTAGAGATAGTTGCAAGCTTCTTCTCCATGCTTGGTACCTTGATAATGGGACTCTTGTAGGAGATTTAGAGGAGGTGGCTAAAGTTTTTGGGCCATAATTAGGCCTTGAATTGATAATGGTAAAAGCATCGTGCGGCGTTGTTCCATGCGGAGATTGGGAGGCCCACGTTGGGGGTGAAATTGCTTGGAGGGGTTGTTAGCCGAGATAAAGGTTTTATTGTGGGGTTGCCCATGAAGAGAGCTTCTAGGGCTGCTGAGTTAATGCGTCTTCTTCCTCAGTTACGGGATCCTCAGAGTTAGCTTCTTCTACTTCGATCGTGCATGGGTATTGCCAAACTTTTCTTTGGCTTAAGGACGTGTCAACCGATTCACATGGAGGAGGTGGCTATGTTGTTTGATAAAGAGCTGCGTGAAGCGGCTGAGGACATTGTGGTTGGTGGAGGTCCTTTCTGTGGGGACCTTCAATGGAGGTTGGCCTCTTTACCTATTAGGTTTGGAGGGTTGGGTTTGTACTCGACATTAGAGGCTTCTTCGTACGCTTTTGTGACTTCTAGGGCACAGTCTTGGGTGCTACAAGATCATATTTTGAGAAACAATGGGTTATGTGGCATGGATTCGGATTTTGATAATGCTTTGGATGATTTTCGTGGTGCGATTCCAGATTTTGATGTCAGCAGTTTTACTAACAAAGACACCGTCCCTTCTAAAGCACAATATGTTTTCGCGAGTGCTCTTTTTAGTAAAATTGTTCAGGATATGGAAGTTAAGTTTGACATGACCACGAGACAAAAGACAATTTTTGGATGTTTGCAAGCAGCACATGCTCAGAATTTTCTTCTAGCTATCCTGATTTATGGGTTAGGTCAACATATGTCACCAGTGGAGTATCGTACTATCCTTAGATATGGTCTTATGATTCCACTGTTTCCTATTGATGAGGTGTGCCCTGTTTGTCGTATGATGTGCTTGAATACTTTTGGGGAGCATGTCGTTCATTGCAAGGAACTTCCCGACTTTAAGTACATACATGACTTTGTTAGAGATGTACTTTTTGATATTTTCAGACGGACGATGATATTAGTGAAGAAGGAAAACATGCTTGTGTATACTTGACTGGGATTTCACCACTTGTGGGATTAGGTGTCGGACCTTTTACCGTAGGACAGACAGTCCTAAAAGTTGCGTCAAACAAAGTGGCCAAACATGAGAAACCGTGTTCTGACAATCAACATGCTTTTATACCATTTGCTTTTGACACTTTCGGTTTCCTAGCACCAGAGGTTGTTGACTTTCTGCATAGAGTTCAAAAAGTTACGCATAGCAATGTCATGTCTCCTAGGTCCATGAATGTTGTGTTCACGAGAATTGATTTTGCCATCAAAATATTAAATTTTACGTTTAAATTTGAAATCTTTGGATTGAAGGATTCGTCCTTAATTAAATTTAGGGAAATGCTTCTTATAGCGAAGCAAATCCACGCGAAGGCATTACGACTGTGTTGTTGGCTATTATTGCAAATGAAGCGGACATTCTTATTTTTCATCCAACCGCCCGTGTTGTCCTCCAACGAAGATATAAGGGTGCTGCTACTTCGTGAAACCTTTCGTGATGTTTTATTCACTACAAATAGCAGTACTATTAAATTTAGGTCAAATACCACTTTTAATCTTTTTAGTTTTACAGGATTCTCAAGTTAGTCATTTAAGTTTCGAAAGTTTTAAATAGATCATTTTAGTTTGAGAGAATTCTCAAGTTAGTCCTTTAAGTTTCAAACTAAAATAACTTAAATGAAACTTTTGAAACGGTGACGGTGAAATATTTTATCAACTAAAAGGATCTATTTGAAACTTTTGAAACTTAAAGAACTAACTAAGGAATTATGTCAAACTAAAATAACCTAATTGAAACTTTCGAAACTTAAAAGACTAAATTGAGAATTGTGTCAAACTAAAAGGACCAAAAGTGGTATTTGACTTTAAATTTATTACTCATTTTTGTTCAATTATTATAGTTTGGATAGCAATATGCCCATATTAAATTGTATGAACTCTTAATCTTTTCGATTTAATGGCTTAGAGTATCCCTTATGCTCTCCCTAATAAATTTTGTTTATCAAAACGAAAATAATATCCTTTTGTAAATCAAACCATTTAATTAACATATAGGCATAATGGGATTTCAGGCTCTAAGCCCAAATTTAATTGACATCTATCGTTCCAATCATTCCCATAAAAAACCATTCTACATGTTATCCCAGTAAGAAAGCACTTTGAATTAACCAAAAGCAAACCCATTCATAAACACACAAGTTTCCTGACATAAAGTAGTAGTAATGTATATCTGGCCATGGTAGCATTTTCTTCATTTTTCTTCGATTTCCTTTTTTTTTTTTTAATCTTTTCAAGATAATGCTGAGCCAGTTTCAAGTTAGTGTTTTCTTGATCAAACATTTTCCGTTGATGAAGGGAGAAGAGGTTGAGAAAGTGATGTTTTGGCATGATGGCTTGAGGACCTGATTATGTTACTATGCTCCGGAGTGGAAGTGATTGCTGCCAGCTCCCTTGCAAATTTCTTTTCTTCATTTTTACCCCACAAGACTAGGTATAACCCCACAATGATCAACACTGCTCCAATGATCCTGTAACATCACAAATGTGGCATCCATTCATAAAGTTATTTACAAGGTTTCCATTTCTTTTTCTTTTGTAATAAAGATAGGTATAAAGAAAGAAATAAAAGGTGATTCTTTAAACTTTTTTGACCCTATGGAACATGGAATCATTAAAAAAAATTGTTCATTCTAGTTTCACATGTGAAAAGTTGAATTGTAGAAAAAATAAAATTAAAATTAAAATGATTTCTAATTTTAATGCTTCTAACACATAAAGACATAATTAAAAATTAATTTATATTTGTTAATTATCTCTAATTTTCTGTTATGCGTTTATTTTTCTTTCTTCCAATAGTGCTTGTAATAATAACTAGCCTTTCTTAGTTGGTTGAGTCAGTTCTCACCTAAGTCCTAAAGGTCCCAGCACAATAGTGCCTTAGCTTTAGCTTACTAGTTGTTTTAATGAAATTCATTTGTCGTTTTCAAAAATGGCGATCATTCATCTGTTGGATGCTTTTGGTCGTAATTTTGAACTCAATATTTTTTATTAGTTTTATTTATAATAAAATAAAATGCATGGACCATCAAAGTTATCAAGAATACATACATTATCGTGTTATTAAGAGTTGAAGAAAAGTGGATAACGATATATGTATATGATGAAAATTAAAGGTGACGAGTGAACAACTGATTAAAAATAAAGCGCAAAGAAGGAAAATGAATGAAAAAGAAAAGGTAGCTAGGACTAACCCTCCCAAATAGAACTCTTCTCCTAAAGCAAGGGAAGCCATAATAGCAACAACAAGAGTTTGAACAGGTTGATACACCGCAACGAAAACTGGGCCTCCTCTATCAATGCACCATATCTGTACAGCAAATGCAATTCCTGATGCCACTATTCCCTGCAATATCATTATATATTAAAAAAGATTAATGTATATTAGCAGTACATAGGAGCATATTAAACTTTAATATCTCTCTTTCATTCATTATTATCAGCACACGCCCACACACTAGACACATATGACCTACCATTATATCTTTAGAACATTATTGCTTAACAACTTTCATAATATATATCATATCTCAAAAGCATGCACATACAACTTTAGAGAAATTCTTTATTGTATAGCTTTTATTATGTTAGCTAGAAATTGCATTCTATCCTTCTGATCCAAAAAAAAGACTACAAAGTGTATAGCCAGCTTTATTAAGATGGAAATTCTGATGTATGACCTCTAAGATAAAATCAATATACCTATAATATATAGTATTTCTTATATTCTTTACTTTAACTGTAAACTTTTCCCAAACATCTTTATGTAAAGTTTTCCAAACATCATTCTGTCAATATTTTTTTTTGTTGAGCTAAGTGGATGTTTGGAACTACGTTCTATATAAGTGTTTAATGCACGTTTGAACGATGCTACAAGTTGTAGCTTCATGCTAAACATACTGTGATTAAAGACTTGATGCGGAAACAAACACTTAATATAAGTGAATTTTAAATAAAATTATTTTACTTGAATTTCCTTTTGACCGTATCATTAGGTTTTTTATTCATATTATGATGAAATTTCATATAATCTTGGTATATATTAATTTAAATTTTATGTCATAATAAAATATTATATCTATTTTTTTGGTGAATAAATATTATATCTATCCCCTTAAAAAATATATATTATATCTACTGTGTTTCACATTGTTAATACTACTAAATATGCGGAATGTTACAATGATTAGTGAATATTTGTTGAAAACGAAGTCCACATATTGGATAAAAATAGTGCTAAAAAGAGTTTATAAGTCGTGAGGTGAAAACTCAATGTTTTTAGACTTTTAGATCATGAATCGCAAGTTTAGACCACTAAAGGCCAATATATAAAGACAATTCTAAGGGGGTATGTGCTAAATTAGTCCAATAATATTTATTAAAACCAAATATAGGGAGCTTCCTATTATCCCCAAAGTCATTTTGAAAGTATATTTACGGAAGAGTTGTGCTATATAGCACGACACTCTTGATACACGAACAAGCACGACGCGCGTTAAACAACCTACAATTTGCTTGGTAAACAAAAAAAACAAAGTAAAGCATTACATACTATTGGACAGCTAGTATTTTCATAAAATAATATGCATACTAGTTACCAGTTATTAAGAAGACAAATAAGAGAAAAGAGAAAAGACAAAACAAAGACGTGAGTGAATTGAATTTCTTTTCCATGCAAAATTAATTAAAGAAAAGGAAAAGAAGATGAAGTGAATATAATAACCAAGCAAAAGCCACGATATTGAGTTGGTAACCACCATCAATGGAAGGTGGAAAGATAGTCATAAATATTGTTAGGCAAATATGAATTAAAAAAACACAGTAATTCAATGGCAAGCTCCTTCTTTTACGGATTCGTGTGATTTGCATGATTTTTCTCTCGTGCACATTAACATTTTTCTTTACGGAAAGATAAAAAAAAACAGTGTTGTTTTCGGACAAAATAATATATTTCCGGACACATGTTTGATTTTCTAAAAAAAAAAGCACTGCAAATCTTTATATCGTAGAAAAATGCAACATTACTATCAAAATTACGTGACATATGACATATTAAATTGTAGTAGAAGTTTATACTAACCGCGTACAAAATAGTAAAAACTTCTCCGCCAGATTGGAAAATCCAAGCCTGAGTATCTCTTTCAAGGATCAAAGCAATAATGAGAAATTGGATAAGTCCAAAGAAACATGTATAGGAAGTGACAGAGAGGCGAGCCGGATACTTCTTAAGGACAGGTGCTTGTAACACCAGCCAACCAGACCATGACAAACAATGTCCTATAAGGTACAAACATCCAAGGGTCCAATTTTTTCCTTTTGCATCTCCCAATCCCAGTGATGAGATGCTACTGCCACCATTAATGCTGTTTAGAGGTGGAACTGGACTGTATATTGTTGGACCTTTGTATAGTGTAATCACTGATGCTCCTGCAACACAAAACAATGTTCCTGCCACCTTTCCTATTCCATCCTTTCTGTTCAATCGCACTTTTTCTATTCTGAAATTGTAATTTTACTAATTATTAACAAACTGAATTAAAATTAAAATTAAATGAATTAAGGGCTAGCTAGCTTATTTACCTGAGTATGACTGCCATGAGAAATGTAATGGCTGGTACAGAATTCTGTATAGCTGATGCAAAGGTTGGAGATGTGTTGTCCAACCCAAGCAAGTAGAAACCCTGGTTGGCTGTAATCCTGTGTAATGCAAAGTTCATTTTAATTAATAGCTTCATCACTAGGGTTCTCAATTCATTCTTTTAAGTATAACAAAACAGGATCAATACTAATGTTTCCATCATGGTTTCAAATTGCAAATTGCGGTCTGCAACCGCAGTATAAATGATTTTAAGGTCTAAGTATAACCACAACCGCAATTTAAAACCATCGATTTTTGGTACTTCTTTTACTTTAAGTTATGAGTGGGAAGTTTTTATTTTTGCATACCCGACAAGGGCAAGACAGAAGAACTGCAAGAGAAAGTTGAAAGTAATAGCTGGCCTCTCCTTCCTGAACAAAAAAAATAGAAACTATTCAAATTTGCAATTGACATATTGTAAACTTTTATGTATGCTTATTATATATATGTTAATTAGTAGAGATAACACTAGGACTAACTTTTCCAAGAAGTAGGCAAAAGGAAGGAGGAGAAGAAAAGCAATAATATTGCGGTAAACTGGGAAAACAAGTTTGCTAACACCCATGTTTAGGGCAGCTCTTGAGACGACATGGAAACCAGCATATCCAAACTGCAGGGCCAACATGGCCGCATGCAGCTGAAACCGTTCTGGTATGGAGCACCACATTCTCCCCGAAGATCCACCTGAATCAGCCATTACTGTAATATGATCTAGCTAACTAGCTAGTCTTGTTATTATAAGATAAGATAATTAAGAAGGGAGAGGAAGTGGTGTGAAGAAGTGTGGTGGAAGAGTAAGGGTATAAATATAGTGAAGAGGGGAAAGTATGACCCCACAATGACCATAAAAAGACGTTTTGTCAACTGTTGGTTGCATTCAAATGTTTCTGCTTTGTCTCCCACATTCTTCTTTGATATTCATTCCACACCCTCCTTTGCTGACAAGACAACCTCCACCGCACTTAAAAACCTTTGATAAATTTAAATTAATTAATATCAGAAAAGGAGATCATAAAGAAATTCAAAGAGATCATAACAGGGTTTGACACGCCATTAATGATGATATTAGAACAAGAGGGCCAAGCCGCCATTGATAGATAGCGCACACGAGTGGAGTGCTGGATAGATGAATAATTCTTGGGTAGACATAAGAATTTGGACCATCTATTTAGTCATACACACAAAAAAATTAGACATGATATAATCATTTAAAAATTAATGATTATTTAATTGTTATTTTTCTATTTTTTTCTTTTTATGTGTGTGTGACCAAATAGAGGGTCCAAATCCTTGTGTCTACCCAAGAGTTTCTCTGGATATATACCCCATGTCATGCGTTATCATACATTTCAATAATCAAACCCTTAACCCCACCTAGCCCACATTTTTTTTAGGCTTAAATATTGCATTCGTCCCTGCAAATATACCTCGTTTAAGTTTTGGTCCCTGTAAAAAAAAAAATTTGTTTTTGGTCCCTGCAAAAATTTTTGTTTTTTAAAATAGTCTCTGACCCCATTTTTGTGATGATTTGTATACGTGGCACATGATGACTGGACCCATTTTGTAGTTTTTGG
>Ga0315915_1009766_pt1 | contig 10797 bp, 11 predicted proteins | sample MpolbnodulesMG_FD_207738 | JGI IMG/M metagenome (GOLD analysis project Ga0315915, IMG submission 207738) | Medicago polymorpha root nodule microbial communities from Los Angeles, California, United States - branched nodules | ecosystem: Host-associated > Plants > Roots > Nodule | place: USA... | reverse complement strand
AGCGAGAAATAATCAGTGTGGTGGAAGGATATTGTTGGCATCAGGGATGGTGGTGTTGTGTATGGTAATTGGTTTCCCGATAACTTACGGCTTCACGTAGGTAATGGTGACAACACGTTGTTATGGTTAGATAGGTGGGTTGGGGATGTTCCTCTTAGCGTCTGTTACTGCAGGTTATATGATTTATGTGATGATAAACTATGTACGGTGGCGCAAATGTTTGGTAGGGAGTGGGAGGTGGGGGATGAGGCTTGGAGATGGAGGAGAAGACTGTGGGTTTGGGAGGAGGAGTTGCTAGAGGAGTGTAAGAATTTGTTATTGTCTGTTGTGTTACAGGTTGACAACAATGATGCGTGGTGTTGGATTCTTGATCCGGCTGATGGGTACACAGTTAGTGGGGCATACATGTTACTTACTGTGCGGCCTCTTCCCTCTGAATGTGTCCCAAGGCTTTGTTATGGAGAAAGGAAGTTCCCCTGAAGGTTACTATGTTTACTTAGCGTCTGTTCCGAATCCAATTGCCTACCAAAACAAATTTGTATCGTAGAGGCGTTATCTCTTCAGACGCTCAGATGTGTGTTGCAGGTTGTGGTTTTCAGGAAACAGAAAATCATCTTTTTCTGGCTTGTCCCTTGTTTGGTCAGTTGTGGCAACTGGTTCGAAATTGACTCTGTGTTTATTCCGCAGATCATTATAACATTGTTGATCATTTTGATCAGTTTGGTACCCTCTTTGGTGGTGCTAAGGCCATGTGTTCTCTCATGCATCTGTTTTGGTTTGCTACGGTCTGGGTAATTTGGAAGGAAAGAAATGACACGATTTTATGTGGTAAAGAGAACCATCCTTTGCAGCTTCTGGAAAAAATCAAATTATTATCCTTTTGGTGGTTCAAAGCTCATGCTTTAGTGTTTCATTATCGTTTTCATCATTGGTGCCAAACCCCTTTTTGTTTGTGCAGGTTGTGGCTAACTATCGTTTTTTTTCGTTAAAATACTCTTGTATTTTTGCCTATCTTTTCAGGTACACTTTGTGCCGGGAGGATAGTAATTTGGTTATATATATATATATCATTTTGATTTCTTCAAAAAAAAATTTAGAGACAATTATTTTTGCAAATGGGGCTTATAATTAGGTACGGAAGGAGGAGTATATTATAAGAGAGATGGTTATTTCATTAAGAATTAATTAACAAGTACACCTGACCAAAATAAATAAATTAACAAGTACATATTAGAAGGGGAGAAATGATATTTGTACAACCACTTTATTACAATTTTTTGACAATTTTCTCTCTCATACTCACATTATATTCTTTTTTTTTGAAGTTGAAATGAAGTTTATTCAAAACGCAAAGAGTTCTAGCAAGCACCAGGAATGCTTGGCTAGGAGACTTAAGTAGGAACATACAAAGGAAAAGTGTGTCGTATATATGCGGAAAACCCAAACAAACACCCATGCATCAAATACAAACTGCTGCAAACAAACCAAAAACACCCTCCACCGAGGGCCCCCGAAACCAATAAAAACTAAACACCAGAACCAAAAAGTCATCTCCAAAACCCAATGTCTAAACGCCTGAGCAATAGCAGAAACAAGTCTTGTGCCAAACCGTTACAAAACCCATCCAAAATAACCATCAAACCTACCAAAAACCCGTGTAACCGCACTTTGCTTCTCTTCTGCATTTGAGCGCAGTAAAATACAGTAAAAATAATCACCACCTAAGTATTTGAAAACCTCATTAACAACAAACTCATAGAGGAAAATCCACAAAAAAACATAACCACCACCAAAAACCACCTCAAACCACGACAAAAAATCACCACAAGCACCACCACAAAAACCAGTGTCACCTCCATCACACAAAAATACCATTAACCACCACAAAAACCACCATTAATCCTCACCAAAAATCAGCACCAGCCACCACGAAAATCAACACCAGCCACCACGAGCATCACCACGATGAGCACCGCCACCAAAGAGCCAATATCAACATCACCATGGAAACCACCATGAAGCACCACAAACGAAAAAAAGAAAAAAGAAATCCCTAAAAACAAAACCAACTCACAAGCTTCTCATCATCACCACCATGCAAAAAAGACACCCTTTATATTTCAACTCCCAACTCAACATCAAAAACCTTATGTAACCAACACTAATAACCACCCACATCATCGTTAACTCGAAAAACCAACAACCGTCACCATATATTACTAACACCAACCACCACTTGCATCACCGTTAACTCAAGATGAGCCAGACAAGACAAAACAAAACAAACAAAACACTCCATGAATACACAGTAGGGAACTCCACAAAAAAAAAACGAAATGAACAAGTCTAGATGATCCGGACCCAACACAATTAGCATCCCAACAAAATTACCTCCCAATATACAGTCACCTCCCGAAAATTGAAAACACAACAAAATAAACTCTAAGCTCCCAATACCACCACAAGTACCACCAAAGAGAATAAATTCCCTCAAAGGTAAACTCTCAACTACATCAAAGGACAACAAAATAAACTCCCAATACCACCCAATCACAATAACCTCCCAAACAATGGAAAACACAATAGGACCCAAATACCATCCAAGCTCAACACCTTCAAAATACGTACAAACAGAACACGACACCTTGATCCTAGACCATTAAGGCCTTAAAAACATAATTAAAGCAAAAGAGAGGCAAAAGCCAAAAATAACGAACTAGATCTGAAAACTGGACGAACTTGAAATTCGATCTCGATAACAGCAACCCAAGAGCAACAACGGTGGAGGGTTACTCGTGTTTGATTGAACAACTCAAAGGAGAGAAAACGCAGACGACGAAGTGACGGACAAGATGGCGGTTGCTGGAAGAAAGGATGTTAGTGGTTACATCGATGTGGTGGAACGGTGGTACGGAGTGATGACCTCATCGCACCACCACTAGTAGTAGCTACATCGCTGCAAAAACGTTTGGATTGATGGGGCTGGTGGCAACGCTCTTGTTCACATTATATTCTTATTTTCTCTTTTTTTTTCTCTCTCTCTCTCTATTGTTTTAGACCAATGAAAAGATAGCAAATCAAAGATGTATCAAATGGTTGTATATATATCACTACTCTCAGAAGGAATATCATAGAAAATATGGGACACTACTATGAACTATGAGGAGGCAAGCAACATAAAAAGGCTCTAACAATACTAAACTACTTTGTTTGTCTCCGGACAAATCTTACAACATAATTATGCGAAGATAAAAGACTTTTACAACCGGATATAATGTCACTACAAGAGAGATAAGCTAAAATAACTTTTTTAAATATTCACAAACAAAATGTTTATTTATAAACTTAATCACACACTACATGTTTATTCATAAACTTTTGGGAAAAAGTCGATAATTAGACTCCAAAGTATATTATATTATTAATCTTATATATATTTTTTATATTATTAATCTTATATGAAATACCCAACTAATGCTAAATTAATAATGGACCACGAATACATCATATTCCACAACAGCATTTCCAGTGGCAAAACTCACAGAGTAAAACTTGGCTTGAGCATAACCACGTACAAATCTGAAAGCCCCAGTTCCACCAACAATAGGCATTTCTCTAATAGGTTCACTCACGATCATGTTCCTAGCCAATATACTAAGTGTGCTTCCATTAAATTCTCCCTCTGTGAACGCCCAAGTCATAACCATCATTAGTCCCATCTCATCTTGTGATATTGAAGCGTAAATTCCTTGAGCTTTACCCACAAGTTTCGAGTCAAGTTCAGGCCCAATCGTCAACGGATCATCGATGGCCACTACTGTCCCGAATGGAAGACAATTTTCAACCTTGCCGTTGGGCTCAGCTACTATCACTGCGCTTGCTTTGGGGCCTTCCATAACGTCATGGAAATAGAAATGAAGGTGGGTGAACTTCTCTTCTTGAAAACCCAACAAAGCTGGAGATAAGCTTTGGTAGTAATTGGTGGCTGTAGCCAGGGATATGAAGAAGGAAATAAGGTTTAGAGAGATGAGGAGAGTTATGGGGGAAGATAATATTGATGAGGATTTTGCCATGGTGGATTTGAATGAACTAAGAATGTTTAATTAGTGGCCTAGAGGAAAATGTCTTGATCCGATGAGTGGCACTCAATAAGTTTATATGATCGATGTCTATATTTATTTATAAAACTTAAGGCTATTTCCATTTGTTTGTCCACTAGTAATGTTTGTGCAAATAGTATTTGAGTGACGTTGATTTTATTTATTTTAAAGTGGATGATTTCATTGCCAAACCTCATGTTTCCAGATGAAAAACTGATTGACGTTACAGTTACGTGTAAAACTAAAATAATAGAAAATTTTGATGCAAACAACAAAAGTCTATTTGTTTCTAAAGATTTCAACAACAAACAAGTCACTCATACATATTAAGTGTTGAGAAATAAAAAATTGTGGGTTCAAATTCATTTCTCACCATAATATTTTTTACTATTGTTAAAATTACGTTTTTGATAAATGTTTTTTGTTGTCAAGAAGTTATAATTTTTTCTTTTACTTCTTAAGTACATATTTATTTTTTTCTAATAAAGTATTTGGTGACATTTTTTTTACAATTTCTTAAAGATTAATGCTAAAAAATGCAAGAAAAGTAATTAAACAATAAACAAGTCGAATAAATCAAACCTAAATTGGATTACTTATTAATAAAGACAATTCGTGCTTTTTTTTTGTTGAAAAAATCAAAATACTAATATATATAACAAACATATAACGAATAATAAAGACAATTTGTACTTTTTTTTTGTTGAAAAAATCAAAATGATATCTATATAACAAACATATAACGAACAACAAGTTATCTTCAAGGCACAAGGTGTACCACAGAAGACATCTGACAATTACAACAATTGTTTAGCAAACAGGAATAAAATTAGCCATACCCCGCACAAATAAAAGGGTTATGGCACCAAGCATGAAAATTATAAGGAAAGACAATAAATTTAACTTTAAACCACCAAGGAATTCATATTTTTAGCTAAATTCGTTTAATTAAATAAATGAATTTCATAATACAGGTTTTTTAAGAGCCAAACGTTAATAAATTTGAAGTGTTGGCATCATTTACACAGCCAGATATGTGGCGGCTCATACTTCTCTCCGGTGTGAAAATATGTTCAAAAGGTGTATAAATGTAAAAAAACTTTTTTCCGTCAATCAAACTTAATGCGCACGCACGAATGCTGGAAATTTTGTACATAGAAGAGGACTTTTCTTTTTTACTCAACACAAGAGAGGACTTAAATTTCAGTGTGACGGGGTGTGTAGACTTTACCAATACCGATCAGAAGACAACTGATTATGAAGATTGCACCATTCAACATTTTGCAAAGCCGGTGGAGGCTCTTATTGGTAAGCTTGTGGTTGGTACGCTAGAAATATGACAAAACTCAAAGAAGAGAAAGAAAAAAAAAAAATTAGACTATTATTAAAACAGAAAGTAGGGTATCAAATCCATTACGTGGCTTCACTAAAGTTTTAGGATTGAACTCGTGCTTAAGAATGCAAAGTTATACGTCTTTTAGAGGAACTTTATCGGCCAATTAAATTCATAAAGCTCAAAGTATCAGTATTTGCAGTGATGCGCAAAACATAAACTTGCAGTTCTAGTTTAGTAAAAGAAATACTTGCACTTTCAGTTTGGGATAAACAACATAACAAAGTTTTTTTTTTTTTTTTTTAACATAGTAACTAAAGATCAATGTTGAAAACAATAGTTTCAATGCCTAAAAATCACAAATAAGGCAATCAAGGAATTGTCAAATGCAAATATCTCAAACTCAAAACTTTAGCAATTGATAGAAGTACGTATGCTCCCTCGAATCACATTTATAAACAACATTTGCTTTTTCAGATTTATTAAATAATTTATGTATCTAAAATATAATATAGTTTTGGTACATCATTTAAACTAATAATTTGACATGACCACCAGATAGAAGACAATTTTAGAGTGTTTGCAAACAACACATGCTCGTGATTGTCTTGTAGTTATCCCTATTGATGGGTTAGGTCAACATATATCATTAGCGGAGTACTATACGCCTTAAATATTGTCATATGATTCCACTATTTCCTATTGATAATGTGTGCCCGGTTTATCGTAAGGCGTGTTTGGGTACTTTTAGGGAGCATGTAATTCATTGTAAGGAACTTTCTGACTTTAAGTACAAACATGACTTTGTGAGAGATTCCCTTTTTGATATCCCTCTGAAGTTTTGCACTTATGTGCAAAATGTCCCCTAAACTTGAAAATTTATATATATTTTTCATATCTTTGACTCAAAAGATATTAAAGGCAAACAATTAACAATTAACTAAGGCCATTTTCATTGTTAAATGTCAAAATGAAATATGGAACTAGAACCAACACATGTAACATCTTATTAGGCCTTTTTCATTGCAAAGTGAACACCTTTGGAATCCACACTCACTCACCAACCTCACAATTATCATCTTCTTCATAATCACCTTCATAGTAGATTTTACAACTTCCATAACATGTTTCACAAGGAACAAACTTTATATCACCACAAGGCTCACATCCACCATCATCTCCTTCAATGTCATCAATCCTTTCACAACAATCAAGTAATTTCTCAAGCTTCTTGTCATCATGAAGTTTATGAATTTGCTCAACTCCACCAATATATTTCTTTTCAATAAGGGTTAATTAAGTAAATGGTCCCTGTAAATATTCAGAATTTTGTTTTTAGTCCCTACAAAATAAAATCATACTTTTTAGTCCTTATAAATATTTCCATCAGCATTTTTAGTGCCTATAAATTTTTTCAATCAACATCTTTAGTCTCTATCAAAAATTTCCATCAACATTTTTGATCCCTAAAATGCTTAAGGAAAATATCACAGAGACTAAAAAGTGTGATTTTATTTTGTAGGGAGTAAAAACAAAACTGTGAATATTTATAGGGACTAAAAACTTAATTAACCCTTTCAATAAACACTTTTGGTAATTCTCCATTACCATAGTACCCTTCACCAAGTAACTCTTTATGCTCTTCCTTTAATGCTAATGCATTTCTCAGGCTTCCTTGTTTGCCTTTAATAAGAAAAAAAAATTAAAATTTTTAAGATCGGGTGGCATTTTGCATATAAGTGCAAAACTTCAAGTAAGTATTTGTAAAACGTCATGTTGAATAACTGAAGAATTTGACGGAGAGAGTAAATTGATTAACTTTGTGCAATTCCAGAGAAGTAATTGAAATTTTGTTAATTTCAAAAGGTAATTGACAAAACTTACAATTTCGAAGAATAATTTTCTATTTAGTCGTTGTGTTATGTTACTAACACGTACACATGTGTGATAACAACGTTATGCTAAAAAACACAAACATAAGACGCATCCACGCATTTTGGCATCAAAGCATAGTTATCTCGACCTTTCTGAACTCATTGATACTTGTCTTTTAGTGTTTTAACACTCTCGTGTGGTTTCTTTGATAGATAAATCTTCTATCAAATTTTACATTTTTCGTTAGCATCGAACATGTTAAATTGAAACTTAATAATTTTCATCAAGGCAGATTACAACTGCCATATTTTGTCATATACCATTTTGTCATATAATTATCATTACACACTTGCTGTCTGTTTACTGGTCTTAACATGTTTGTCCTCCAAAATTAAAATTAAAATTTAGGGAAATGCTAATTTGTGCCTTAAGGGCATAAATTAATAAATCAAATATAGAAATAATTTATTGAAATGTGTAGTATTTAATCTTTAATTTTTTAATGAATTGAATGCACAAAATTTTAGATAATATTTTTTTTTTTGGGTTTTTTATTTATCAAAGCAATGAAAATAAATTGCAAACCAGGATGAAGGCCTCAACCTGTTTACAGAAAGAAAAACAAACCCCTGAAGAATTCTACTCAGACATAACAACAATTATGTAGAATATTATAGCATCAAACCTTCCTAATCCTCTAATCACAAATATTTGGGATTGCTTTTGACTACACCCTTTTTAGAACGAGTTTGTATGTGCTCACTACTTGTGCTTTTTGGTGAAACTTGTCTATTTGTATGCTTCTTTTTCTTTTTGTCTATAGTTGCTGCTGGACAGGCAAGGCTATATTCATGTTCCTCCGGTGTATAATCCCCCCAAAACTTTTGTAAAATGCCCACACTTCTCTAAGCCGCAGAAGAAAGTTCCACTGTAGAATGCACTTTTGTATTGATATGCTCCAAAACAGGAAGCTTGTTTGCTGTTAGAGAGGTATGTTTAGTGGTGATAGGTTGAGGCATAGCAGATTGCAAGCAAGTGATATCCATACCAGACAAATCAGGATCCAAATCAATGGTTGATGAAACAACAACTAGTAACTTTCCAGGTAAGTTAGCCAACGTTAAGTGTGCCCCTGATGAACCTATAACAAGGTCCTCATTGCAAACAGTTAGCGTGGAGCTTGCCGCCACAGGTTGCAAATCTTCAATCAAAACCTTTCCATGTGCAAGGTTATCTAGTTCCTTTAGAAGTTCAAAGGAATTTTCCAAAGGCATAGCCATATCACTAACCAAAGGTTGTTCTTTCTCCAACACTGAAAACACTATATCAGGGACATAATCTGTTGTGTTTACCGGTACAGGAGCTGCAAGTACCGCCTCTATGTTTAGCTTATCAAGAGTCAAATTAGTAGTGACCATGTCCACAACAGGGCTAAGAGAGGTTGAGACATGATTATTAGTTGTATGTTTGTTGCCTTTAGATTGAAGGGGCTCTAACCTTGATGTAACTTTCTGCGATGCCAATTTTGAAGAAGTGTCCTTGTTGTTCTAAACTGTTTGCTGATTGAAGTTCTGTGGTTGGTATCCTGGTTTAGCCTGAGGTTTAGAGGAATTTAGCCGGTGACAATGTTGAATAGAATGACCCAAAAGCTTGCAGTGCTGGCAGTATGCAGGTTTCCTTTCATACTCCACTGTTATCGGAAAAGCATGACCCTCACGTTCAACCACAGCTGTTTCAAACAGCGTATCTGACATATCAACATCTACCAGGATCCGAGCATAATGACCAAAGAGTCGAGACTGCGTTGCTTTATCAATTGTGAGAGGCGTACTGATACCATAGGCAATCTCAAAAAGAGTAGTTTGTCTCCAATATTCTTGGGGGAGATGCATACGCCTAACCCACAATTGAGCATGCGACTGAGTTTGATTTTGAGGGCTAAAGTCCTTGGACCAACAGAAAAATTTCAACAATCCAGGTTTAAGATTGACAGAACTCATCGCCCATACCTTTTTCAGATCCTCCACAGTTTGAAATGTGAACTCAAAATATCCTCTGCTTAGAGGAGTCACAGACCAGCTCCCTAGTTGCAGCCATAAACTATCCAACTCTTGTTTTAGGCCTCTGGCAGTGAGAGTGGGATCCCCTTTCTTAAGCGTGACTCGTCCATGAAGGTGAAGTTGACAGTCTTCAAGCTTCGCTTCATACACCTTCTGTGAAATCCTGATGTGGACCTTGTCCCCCATGCGAACTCTAGCCGAAAGCCGACTCATCTGAGTATCACCAGAGACCGCGACGGCCTGAGCAAAAGACTTTCCCAAAGTTTTTGGCGGCGCCATCACCGGAGGAGAGAGGAATGGCCATGGACAGATCAAAGAAGCCATATAAGAACAAATCTATCAACACCAATGAAAGCAGAGAAGAAGAAATGATCTAGAAACCCTCCCGGAGATAAGAGCTTCCACGGGAATCAGAGTCAAACGAACAGGTAAAGCAAAAACAACACGGAGAACAGGGATCTCGCCGGAAGACGCAACCACCACGCAAACCGATAGCCAAAACATAAAACAGCTTGGAGAAGATCAGCGTCCACAAGAAACTAGAAAAGGCGAAGAAGAATCAGATGATAACCGATCAAAATGAGAGAGAAACCATCGTCGGAGCTACGACATCAAACTCGAACAATCGCGAAAATCATGGGTAGATCTTGAATGAGAAGAAAAATCGATGAAGAACGCAACATAAACGGAGAAGAATGATGCAAAATTGAGATAGAGCGCCACCGAAGAAGTTAGTTACGTACCTTAAGGACACAAATTAACACTACCCTAAAATTTATCACTCAACACAATACGAAAAAAAAAAATTATTGAATTTGAAAATGAGTGTGGTATTACATTTGTTTTATTTCACCTATATGTACTATAGGTACGTGAGAGTGTAGCAGGAACACAATAATGTAATAAATAATAGATCAAAAAATAAACTCTACTTTAGTAGTAATACACCTACCTAATAATGGAATACGAATACATCATATTCCACAATGGCATCTCCTTTTGTATAATCAACGGAATAAAATTTAGCTTGAGCAAAACCACGTACAAAACGAAAAGCTCCAGTTCCACCAACAATGGCCATTTCTCTAACAGGTTCACTCATGATCATATTTCTACCCAATATGCTAAGTGTGCTTCCATTAAATTGTCCATCCGTGAATGCCATGGTCATCACCATCATTAGTCCCATCTCCTCTTGTGATATAGAAGTGTAAATTCCTTGAGCCTTACCCACAAGTTTCGAATCACGTTCGGGCCCCACCGTCAATGGATCATCCATCGCCACAACTGTCCCGAATGGCAACGCATTTTTTACCTTACCGTTGGGCTCAGCTACAAATACCATGCTAGGTTTTGGTCCTGACACAATGTCGTGAAAGTAAAAGTGAAGATGGGTGAATTTCTCTTCTTGAAAACCCAACATTGTTGG
>Ga0315915_1009765_pt1 | contig 10798 bp, 4 predicted proteins | sample MpolbnodulesMG_FD_207738 | JGI IMG/M metagenome (GOLD analysis project Ga0315915, IMG submission 207738) | Medicago polymorpha root nodule microbial communities from Los Angeles, California, United States - branched nodules | ecosystem: Host-associated > Plants > Roots > Nodule | place: USA... | reverse complement strand
ATCAACCACACGAGGTCATGAAAGTTAAAAGTAATTTTTTTATTAAAATAATGAATTTTTAATTTTTACAAAGTTGAACATGCAACTTTTCCTCTGCTTCTCAATACAGTATTTTTGTTAGGGATGAGTTTCATTAGATGACTATCTTCAGTTATCAACTTGAATATGACTATTGAATCGACGTATCAAATCATTACCGAATTCTCTAATTTATTTTTGCCCTAATTCCTTAGTGACAGAATCATTAATCCTAAAATAACCCCTAATTCTTTGTGAATTTAAGATTAGAATTAAGCATGATTGAACAAGAATTCGTAAATGGTTTCAAGGGTTTGCATCTATTCCTAGATTACAAAGGCAAGAATTTCTTATCTAAGCGTTTATAAATTCCACTTCCGTTTCACAATATAAACCGTAAATCAATTTAAAGGCGGCCAAACAATAAAAGCATTAAGAACAGAGATAAGAAAAATGATTCAATAAACTTCTTCAATAATCAAAAGAAAGTCATAAAACAAAAGTTGTCATCTAGATAATCTCATCCCTAACAACATGAAAATTAGTTACTCATGATGTTTGTCAAAAGCTAAAAGAGAATCGACAATTACACATAAAATTACAGTTGAATGACGATCAAAGCCGGTTGATTCACTCTCCAATTGGTCTCCCAAACTGCAGCCGTCACTGTGTTTTTCGTTCTCCTCCCCTTTTCCAACTCTCCCGGTTTCCTCCTAAACCCTTTTTTCTTTCTTTTCCTGGCTTATATAGCATAGCACGTGTACAGTAAAATCACAAAGCGGAGCGCTAGTTCAAAGGCTATGTGTTGGGCTTCTTTGACTTGGAGTGTAAGTGGGACCACATGATTAAAAATATAGGGAGGCCAAATACACATTACATATTATGGACCAAAGAGAAACAACTAAATTCATCAAAAAGGTAGTGGAGAAAATGGTTATGCAATTTGCTGAAAATGCCATGTGCCTTGAATATGTATTATAGGAACACACAGGTTCAGCCATGCGTAGGAAATTAATTCTCTTGTTGAACATTGATCATTGGTCTTTCATGCCTCAAAACTTCGATTATGTGCTTGAATTAATCATTCATAACTTTTTGAGTATAGGTTCACTTTATCAATTCAACCTATCAAAAATAATAGAGAACAAAAACTCCAAGAATTTGTTTAGTTAGAGACAATTAGAAACAAAATAACCAATACAACTAAATATTTTTAAAATCCTCTTTTTTGCTCAGTTTGACTTTAAAAGCACTCTGAATTGATTCAAATTCAACTTAACTTAAAACTACTTAAAAATGAATGTAAAAATACTAACTATTGAAGAATTATCACAACCCCAAACTTAATATGTTGCTTGTCCTCAAGTAACAAAATAGACAAAAGTTAGAATTTGCACAAATTTGAAAATGACACACCTTTCCGAGAGGGTGCTCAGATCCTCATTCGTCCCACTTCCGACGTTGACTAACTTACCAATTTCGCTCGAGCGGGGCAGACTTAGTGTAACATCCCAATATTTTATACTTTTTTTTTGAGTAATTTAGTTGTGTATGATAATGTGGTGTGAATTGATATATTTTATATTATCATGCTTTATATGTTTTTGTGATGTTGGAAAAGAAATGTTACATTTTTTTTTTTATGAATTAAAGAAGAGAAGGATGAAAATGTGAGTTTGTGAAAGGATTGACTTTTGGTTTGTGTACTTGATGATGCATTAATACTTGACTGTAACTGCCTTAGTGGCGGGTTAATATCATATTTCTTAGTGGTGCCTAAGTGGCGGGATTTAGTTTTCATTATCAGTATCATGCATGACATATGCATCTGTGTGGTACCTGTGTGGCGGGTTATAGTTATATTCTGTGTGGATGCCTTAGTGGTGGGTTATATCCGGATCATGTAGTACTTAAGACCATGCATTTTACACATCATTGCATTGCATTGGGTCTGTTATACATTTGTGTGTTGATAAGTGATTAAACTCTTATATATACAAAAGAAATGTGTATGAACTTTACCTTAAAGACTTAAATGTATTTTTCTTATTTCTCTTTGATTGAGAAGTTTTGATACTATCTATTTTGTGGCATTGTTCTTTTGCTTTGAGTATGAACCAATTTGGATAAGGAAATTGACCCCTTACACTAACATTTTAGGTACCAAAGAAGAGATGGTCTATGCTTTGAAGTTTTTGCTTGAAGTGCGTACGGGGGACAAATTGGGTTTTTGATCGAATTGTAAATTTTAAAGGATATTTATTTTAGGAATTTTTATTAAATTATGTTAAGAATTTTGTATAGATTTTGCTAAGAATTTATTATTGATGATAAAAATAAAATAGTAATAATTTTTGAAAATGAGAATGAATTAGGCGTAGTGTCTTGGATCAAAATCTGGGGCGTTACACTTAGAGAAGATAATTCATACTTTCAACCACACTCTATTTTCTATTCTCTTCCTCACCAATTCTCAAAGCCAGTGGGGCTGGTCATGGCGTTTGCCCGCTCCAATCGACATGTTAATGCATTTTGCTATGAACTTGAATAAATTAAAATAACGAAAAACAAAGAATGAGAGTCTCTATGTGAGAGTATATAGATAAAATTAGAGTTGATGACCAATTTTGAGGCTTTTAAACATGTACATTGTCATTTGTTTACCATATCTCTTTGTTAGTTTATTTCTTCCCTTGTGCCTATGTGACTAATACATTTGTATTAGGTTTAATAGCAATTTTGACCCCCTAAGTATCACAATCTTGCGATTTTAGTCTCTGAACAAAATAAATTACAACTTAGCCCTTTAAATATTGTCCATTTTGCAATTTTGGCCCCTCAAGTCAATTTTGATCCATTCAACGCACACATGACACCTCATTTAAGTGAGTAGGATGTCACGTGTGTAATTTTTGAATTAAATTTTTTTTAAAATTGCCACATATTTGTTTATAGATACAGACGAAAAATATTTTGTACAGGGAAGGAGAAGAGAATGGAGAGGGGAAATCGATGATGTTTTTTTTCTTCTCTTTTTTCTATTTTCTTTTTTATTTATTTAATTCCATAAATCAACTGCTCATAAAAAAAAAAAATTAATAATCAACTAGATAAACTTAAAGTCAAAGAGAATCTTCCAATAGAGGAATTATCAGTAAGCCAGCAAATCCATAGGACTCCCTACCCAAAAAGCACACAACCAAGACAATGAAAGATCAGCCTCTTTTCTATGGCCAAGGCATGAAAGGCGGAGATTAACTTTGAATCAACAGGGGTAACAAAAACTAAAGAGAGGAAGAAAAAAAAAAACCATTGAACTCTAGTTGAGCACCCTTGGATGTTTAAATTTGTCAAGTAGTTTGAAAAAGAAAGATAGGATAAAGGGTGCATGGTGGTAACTAACTAGTATACACACTCTTTGGTTGACTACAATTAATTTTCTTGAGTTCATATAAATATCTTAGTTTTATAGTACACAAATGATATAAATGTAGTATCATAAACAAGTTTGTTTCCCATGCTGGATTAATAAGTTTTATCGTTGTGTCAAGTGAGATATAACAAAATTTATTAATTTGGTTGTGAAACATAAACTTGTGCATGATACAGCACTATTTTACTTGTGTACCATAGACTTAACCCGTAAAATGATTTAAACGTTCTCAAAAGTGATTTTTATATGAACTTATTTGAGAGAATAAAACAGGAGTAAATCGCTAAATTGATGTCTAATATTGTAATGATTGGTAATTTTGATCATTGAAGTTTACAAATAAACAAAAATGTCCTGTAATGGTAAGATGTTGATTAAAAACATATATTAAAGTATTTTAGTAATAACATTCAACTTAAATTTATGATGTAGGGATTAGATAATAGCAAGTTATATGTAGAAGGGAGAGAGTATGGTGTCATACTGTCCTATATAACTTTTAAAGTTTCAATTATCATGCTTTTCATAAAGCATGTTCCAATTTAGAAGATGCTCCAAATTGAAAATCAAACATAGGATAATGACCTCAACTATATTTATTTACAAGTCTCCTTCATGGATCCAGTTCAAAAGGAGCTATAAAATCAGTGCAACTGCCACTGCCAGCTTTCAAAACAAAAATTCCAAAATAGAATGAGAATGGGTGCTCCTGCTCCAGTTGCTATAGGCACAAGAGGAACAATAGGATCTCTAGTCAGAAAGGAAATTGAATACTTCACTAAAGTTGAGTTAGACAAATTTGGAAATTCACAAAAGCCTCAGCCAAACAGCAATGTGAACATGGTTTCTAGCAAAGCCAAGTCTAGTTTTTGGATGTTGTTAAAGAGGTCCAAATGAATTTCTACCAAAAACATGTTCAGTAACAGAAAGCAATTATTTCAATAGAGTTCCTGGTTACAGGTACAGGATCCTTAAGGATCATGACATTAACTGAATCTATGTGGAGTTATGTTGCTGCATATGTTCATGTTGATTTAAAGTTCTTAATATGTATATATATTAAGATCTTTGATTTCTTTGTAATTCTATGATCAAACGAAAGGATCATGCACTTTAAATTGATGTTGTTTTGTTTATTAATATTTCTTCTAAAATCTGGAATAGAAATATTGATATTGCTTAAATCAAATGCTGCGTATATATGAAAAATTGTTGAAAAAAAAAACCAAGGATCACAAGGATTTGAACCCGACGTGAATCGAACACGCAACCTTCTGATCTGGAGTCAGACGCGCTACCATTGCGCCACGGATCCTGTTGTGTTACGTTTTGATCATATACATATGTATAGATAACATATGTTATGATTTTGTGCATTCCTTTCACAGTTTTCTTAAAGAATCATTGAAGATAAATGATTATAACACACTCTCTTTCACAATATTCTTCACACACATCCTTTTATTTGTTTTATTTATGAGAGAGATATATAAAGAGGGGGAGAGAGGGAGAGAGGGGGTTAAAATTTTAAAAGAGAAACATTCATAGAAATATCATGCTTTTATGAAAGACTTTTTCATTGTAAAAATTTATTAAAAATCTCACAAAATCTATCAAAATTCAATTTAGTAAACAATCCCTCGTAATTATATAATATTTTTTAATACAACATGACTTTTTTGTTTAAGTTACAAAGAGTTTTGGTTAAATATCACAAGACTTTTTTTATGTTACAAAGAGTCTTGACTCAATACCTCAAACTTTTTTCATCGTAAAAAAGTCTTTTGAAATCCTAATTAAATACAACACTCATAATTAAAAGTATGATCATATTTCACTAACTCCTTTTTTTTTAAACGACATATATAATAAAATCACACTCGCACCGGCCGTGCAAGTTGGCGGGAAAAAAATACAACAGGCACCGTAAATATGCAGCGACCGCTACTCTAGAGGGGAGAAAGCAACAAAAAATCCCAAAAGAGAGGGAAAAAAACACCAAGAATAAACACCTACGACAACATACAAACTCCCAAAGACCAAACTAACGCAGTAGACAACCTCTTGGGCTCCAACACCATTCATAAAATAAACAAGAAGATGTATTTAATCTACCCAAACTCCATTGCCAAGACAATACCTTAATCTCCTCAGCCATGTACTCCAACACCTTGTTGCTATTATTGAAAATGATATCATTTTTAGATTTCCAAATGATCCAACGAGTTGCATGTCAAATCATTGACTAACTCCTTAATACGACACCATGTGCTATCATCATAAAATGAAAACAAAACTTACTCAAATAATAGGACAATACCTTAATCTCCTCAGTCATGTACTCCAACACCTTGTTGCTATTATTGAAAATGATATCATTTTTAGATTTTCAAATGATCAAACGAGTTGCATGCTAAACCATTGACTAACTCCTTAATACGACACCGACTCACGTGATTATATTCAGTTAATTTATTTTTTCAAATTATTTTCGTTGTTCATGTCGGTGTTTCATAGGCTATAGGAAGAAACAAGTATAAGTTGAATAAAATTACCATATGAGCAGGCTCCACAATCTTGTAACCAGGTTTGTGTCTAAGCATCTTTAGAAATTTGTCTTAAAAAATCAAACAAAACAAGACAACATAAACATCAAATTTAGAACATTCTCAATTTCATATAACTAATTTCATCAAACTATTCTTGCTAAGCACGAGATTGGTTTCTTTGTGATTTGACCCGTGATCCACAATTAAGTGCTTGATTTATATGGTCTTAAAGTAGGTATCTAGATCTGTTTATGAATTGTGTACAAGTAAAGAAAATTCATAGCTACTGCTTGCCCAATATATTAAACCTTAGTTGTTTTCTTACTAACATGTATCAATATTATATTGACATGATTCATTTTATGTCTGCAAGTAAAGGAAGGTGAACCTTTGTTGAGAGAACTGCTGGAAAGATGGTCAAATTACAAAATTATGACCAAACGCCTCTCAAGTTTTTTTAGTCCTCTCGACAGATACATTGAGCCAAAATTTGGCCTTCCTTCTCTTGAAGAAACCAGCTTCTTATCCTTTTACCATCTGGTTGGTGATGAGATTACCTTAGAAAAGTTGCAGCAATGATTTTCTAATATTAACTCTGGGGTTTACTTCATTTTAACTGTGGCATGTATATGAAGGGATGAATCAAGAAATAATGGATGCTATATCTTCTATGGTATTCTCTAATTCCCCTTTCTATATGTTTGATACTTCTAAATTTATAAACAAGTACTATATTTCCTAATTTTTTTTGAATCAATATATGATCATATGAGAAACAGATACCAACCTAAATTTAGTTTAAAAGCAACATAGACTAAAAGGCACCAGGTCCAATATTATGTAGGTGTTACTCTTGCCTTGGAAAAAATGGTTTCACTATGTCTTTTTAATTTCTTTAATGATGCCTTGTGTATCTTGACTTACTTATTTAGTTTTTCTACCTTTCTTTTTTATTTGTATAAGAATTGTGTAGTTGAATGGTGGTATTTTAATTGTCTTCATAATGCTGTTGTATTCAATACAAATTAGTCATTCGTTTTAATCTTTGTTATTTCATCTGATTTTCGCATGTAATAGCTCTTTATCCAGATTGATCGGAAACTTGCAGGAGAGAAGGTTGATCAAACATTTGTTATTAACACCTTGGATTTCTCCTTAATGTTTGACGAGTGCATAAGAAAAGAGCGCATAAGAAAAGAATGCACGAGAAAAAACAGGACAAAGGTGATCTCAGTAAAATTTAGTTCTTATTGGATATAATCTTAAAATTGCATTATGTAGCATCAGTTCCTTTTGAAACATGTTTTGGTAAGAACATGCATTATGTGTCTTTAGGATAATTACATTTAGGTCAAATTCTGAAATTGTTGTGCTCTTTCTTAACCATTATAGTAACACTAATATAATGGTGTTTCACATGCATCCTATTTTGAAAAACCAGACTGAGATGTTAGTGGTAATTGCAGGAAGAGAAAATGGATTGCAGTCCGGATGTTTTGTCAAAGAAAATCAACTTGATAAGCTCTGATGAGGCTGTGTTTGAGGACATTATCAAGACCATTCCTATTGGTGATGTTGGTAACATTTCTGTTCATGAAGTGAGTAGCAAAATGTTGACCATGGTCATTGAATACTGCAAGATGCACAAGCACAACAATGGACTGAAGTATTTTGAGCTCAAGGACTGGGATGCTCAATTTGTCAATGTTGACCCTAAAACTCTGCATGATCTTTTAAAATCTGCATGCTACTTGAAAGTTGATAGTCTGGTGAAGCTGACTTGGAGTGACGTAGATAACTTGATAAAAGGCAAGACACAAGAGGAAATTGCTGAGATCTTTGGAGCTGTAGATGATTCAAACTCCAAGTTATTGGAAGAGAACAATGAATAGAGTCTTTAGATTTTGCAACATATTGTTAATATTCTAGGCAAATGCAAACTTCTTTTTTACTTTTCCTTCTAGACAATTGCAAACTTCTTTTTACTTTTCCTATATGATCCTATTTCGGATGAACTTGATTACCATGGCGAAGTTCAACTGATGCGCATAATTGATTGCATAAGGCATAACAGTTAACATTTGGCAATGTGTTAAGTTTTGTCAAATTCTAACTTTGTGAGGACTTCTTGAGAGTTTAATACTTCTTAAGTTTGGAAAAATGCATGGACAACCTTGATTTTCAACATCTTTAGATGGATGCAAAGATAGAGCATTCAACCTTCAAATTCTCCATTTACATGTTATCTCTTTACAAGTTTTATCCTCATATTACTACAACTTCATTTCGCCTGTGTCAACTTAAGTGAGAATAAATGCTCTCCAAAAAATAGTGAAATTGGTGATTTCACTCAATCAAGTACCAAAATTTTTTGTTAGTCCTCTTACAACCATATGATTATTGAATCATCTGTGATATTAGTCGCTTTGGTCCGATAATTCTCATAAGAAAATGAAACTGAGCTGTCAAGTTTTAAAAATGCTGTAGCATCTTGTACTGAACTTGTGATACCTCAATATATATGTCACGTACATTTGAAAAAGAAAATGTGTATTTTCTTCCCTGCATCAAATTTGTAATCCAACAAAATAAATATTTGGAACCCTTGGCTCAAAATTTGCTCTATTGGGACAAAAATAGATGTAGGTAAATAAAAATTATATGACTATTTAAGGAGTGGTATTATTTTTTGCATCCGAATTATTAAACAATGCATCCAATTCAAAAAAGAAAAGGCTAAGATGCTAATAGTTTATTGCAGGAAGAGAAAATGAATCGCAGTCCATATGTATTCTCGAAGAAAATAGTTTAGATTTGATTTATTAAAATTAATTTAAGGATTAGACAAGATTTAATCTAAGTTTAAATCTAAAATCAGATCAAATTTGATTTAATTCAATATTAAAACTTAATTTGGTCTCACAATTTTCTCATAGGTTTGTCATCCCGTGACAAATATGTATAATACCCAAATTGACCTCTGACATTTTATATGATGGACACATTAGTCTCTCTATTACAATGAGTAACAATTAACTGAAGGACTAATATGCCCCTGACATTTTCATATGAAGGACTAATTTGTCCTAATGGTGGCCTTTCGCCCTTTCCCATAGGGCCAAAACTGGAGCTGAAAAAGAAAGTACAAAATTACACATAGGTGGTAGAATCACATAAAATATCAGTTTGATTTATTTGTTCATTCACAAGATCAATCAAATATAGGTTTCTCTTCTGCCTTTACAAACTATTATGAATTAAAAAATTGAGAGAATTTAAGAGAAGATTCATTATTGGTTTTTACTGATTTAAGAGAACTGAGTAACTTGTTCAGCAAGTTACCCTTTGTAACTAACTAATGAACCCCTTTTAACCGTTACAACTAACTTCTATAAGCTAGTAAACCAGTTAGTTGAGTTAAGTTTCATTTCATCATCTAATACAAACCATTCCTAGTTAGAGTTCTCTCCTCTCTCTGATTACACTCTTGTTCAACCGGAAACTTGTCAACACATCAATGAGTAACAAGAAGATTATCAGTTTTGAAAAAGGATGGAATACGTTGCAGAAGGGAATCATGAAGGCCTAGAAGATTGCAGAAGGCTTGCCCGAACCTAACTTCACCATTGAGGAAAACGTAATGCTATATACGTACATATCAATCTCTGAGAGTAACAATGATATTTTTTATTTTCCTTTTGGTCATTGAGATGGGAGTGTAGATTTTCTTTTTCTTGTTCTTTTTGTTTTTCTGGTGAGAAAATGTGTTAAAGAATTATGCTTTTCAAGATTTCAGTTTTATTTGGTGTAATATGTATGATGATTTTCAAAAACTACGCTATTTCTAACATTAAGATTGTATTTTGCTTGGTTCGTGTGAATTCATTTTTCCTTTTCAAATAAATAAAACCATAATCTGTATTATTTTTCCACTTAAATTGTGATGCAGGACCGTCTTCAATATGTGCACCCAAAAGTCTCCTCATAACCATACCATAGAACTGTATGACAAGTACAAGGAGACATGTGAAGAGTACATCAAATCAAAAGTGAGTAACACTATAATTTGGCTACATATCATATTTCTGAATCATAGTTTAATTAAACTTGAAATTATTTATCACATACTGTTATTTTACATGGTCTTAGAGTGTGTAATCTCTCAAAAGAAATATTTGGATACTTTGGCTCAAAATTTGGATCCTATTGGGACAAAATTGGATCCTATTTGGACTATTTCAGGAATCCTTATTATCTAATCCTAGAGAACAATGTAAACAAAACTTCTAAAACCCTAATCCTATGTTTTGGGCGGGAATTGTGCTTCCAATGTTCATTAAATGCAGATTTTGAAATTCAAATTTGAATGAGATTTTCACTTCCACCATTTTGTATGTTTCCAAAGTTATATCATAAATGTTTCAAATAACCATTAATATTATACATTGTTCCAATGCATGGGTATTGTAATTGTAATTAATAGTCTTTTATGTTTCCAATTCACGTGCATATGGGATCAGGGATCTGAATGGCACCGAATACCCATTTCATCCTCTTCATTCTCTAACGAAAAAAAATCAGCATATACCTCTCTCTCAGCATCTTCTTGAATGTTCTCTCCATCTCTCTGTCTCTTTATCTCTTTCCATTTTTTTCCTTATCTTTTCAAAGGAGTTGCTGCAAAACCCAAGTTAACAAATCATCTAAAAAGGAGAACGGTGGTGGTGCTTTTGTTTCCTATGGTTTTCATATTGGGGTTTCACCATTTTTAATCTATTTCAAATGTCATCACTGGTTC
>Ga0315915_1009753_pt1 | contig 10817 bp, 4 predicted proteins | sample MpolbnodulesMG_FD_207738 | JGI IMG/M metagenome (GOLD analysis project Ga0315915, IMG submission 207738) | Medicago polymorpha root nodule microbial communities from Los Angeles, California, United States - branched nodules | ecosystem: Host-associated > Plants > Roots > Nodule | place: USA... | reverse complement strand
TCGCTTGTCCTTTTGGGAGCCTTTGCTGAACCGTATCAAATCTAGACTGTCGGGTTGGAGTTCGAAACATCTATCTTTTGGCGGCCGTCTGATTTTATTGAAATCTGTCATGTCATCTCTGCCTGTTTACGCACTTTCTTTTTTCAAGGCTCCAACGAGTATCATCTCCTCTATTGAATCTTTATTTAATTGTTTTTTTGGAGGGGGAGTGCTGACCACAGGAAAATATCATGGGTGGACTGGAATTCTATTTGCAAGAGTAAGGAGGTTGGTGGTTTGGGGGTAAGGAGAATTAGGGAGTTTAACGTTGCTCTTCTAGGGAAATGGTGTTGGCGGTTGTTGGAGGATAGAGATAGTTTGTGGTTTAGGGTGTTGTCGGCGCGGTATGGCACCGATGAGGGGAGGCTGAGAGGAGGAGGCCGCGAGGCTTCTGAGTGGTGGCGTGTTGTGCATAATTTGAGTAGGGAGAATTGGTTCAGCGATCATGTGAGTCGCTGGGTTGGGAACGGTAGGACAACTTTGTTTTGGTCCGACATGTGGTGTGGCAGGGTGTCTTTTAGTGTCAGGTTTAGCAGGTTATTTGAGTTGTCAGTTTTCAAAGGGGAGTCGGTGTTAGAGATGTCGCAGTTAGGATGGGGGGAGGGTGGTGAGGCGTGGAGGTGGAGGCGAAAGTTGTTTGTGTGGGAGGAGGAGATGGTGGGAGAACTCATTTTACTGCTTGCTAATGTTACTATGTAGGTCAATAAGGAAGATAAATGGCTTTGGACTTTGGAGAACTCTAACACCTTCATTGTTCGTAGTCTGTATAATTTTCTTACTATTCAACCACAGGTTGGGTTACCAGTTGATGTTTCTTCGATTTGGCATAAGGATGCGCCTCTCAAGGTGGTGATGTTTGCTTGGCGGTTGTTTCGGGATAGATTGCCTACAAAGGACAATCTCCTCCGGTGAGGTGTTATTGATCATGATTCTAGGATGTGTGTGGCATGGTGTGACCTTGTCGAATCGTCTTCTCATTTATTTTTGCATTGTAATACCTTTGGTACAGTTTGGCACTTGATTTATAGTTGGATTGGTGTCTCAGTGACCAACCCTTTTTATGTGCGTGATCATTTTCATCAGTTTGGCTTCAGTGGCGGGATTGGAAAAATGCGGCGATCGATTTTACAGGTTATATGGTATGCAACTGTTTGGGAAATCTGGAAGGAACGTAACAACAGGTTGTTTAAAGGCAAAGAATGCCCCGTTCATCAGGTGGTTGATAGGATTAAGGCCATCTCCTATATGTGGTTGAAGGAGAAATATACTACTCTTCCCTTCAATTTTCATGGCTGGTGGCTTAGTCCGTTCACCATATTGGGCATATGCTAATAGTTTCTTCCTAGTTGTATTTTCTTTTCTTGCTTTTGCTTCCCCTTGTAACTATTGTTCAAACCTTACTATATTTCCTTGGTACACCTTGTGCCGGGAATAACCTTTTATGTGGTAATATATTTCATTTTAGCCTCTTCAAAAAAAAAAGATACTAAGTTGTATTTATTTAATAAGCAAAATTTGTTTTCCTCGTGAGTTTTAGCTCAGTTGGTAAGGACAATGCATAATATATGCAAGGTCCAAGTTCAAATCCCGCAAAAAGAAATAAGCAAATTTTATTAAAGGACAGATAGTAATTTTCATGGTCAAACAATTATTTCACTTCAGTAGCAACAAATAAATGATATCGTGAAACTATTCCAGGTAGACACAGCATGATCATAAACAATATACTATGATTTTCAATTTTATTAAGTGAGATTCATTTAATTATGTGATGGGAATGATTGAAAGATGTAGGTTACTTACCCTACACTCTGCTAACAATTCCTCCTCCCAAGCCATCAACCTCAGTCTCCACCACCAGGCGTCGCCTCCATCATCCCAACCTGATATAGGAGGGTTTCTATAGTATTTTTTTTAGTATTTTTATTTTAACGTAATTTTAGTAATTTTTTGTTTTTATTTCAGTTTGTTATTTTCGGTTCATTAGAATTTTGTTATTTTCCTATTTAAACTTAACCGTTGTAGCCTAAGAGGGAACTTTTATTCATTCAATAAGATTTTAGAGAGTTTTCTTAATTTTTGATAGATTCTAAAACCCTATATTCACAAGTTGATTGCCTGCAAACTTGTTCCTTTTCAATATAGGTTTAGCGTTTGCTAACCTACACTTCCGACTACGACGAATCTCCTCAACAGATAACTCAAAAAGCCACCGGAAGTCCGGAACCTAACACAAAAAGCTTCATCATAAACAATATACTATGATTTTCAATTTTATTAAGTGGGATTCATTTATTTAATTATGTGATGGGAATGATTGAATGGTGTAGGTTACCCACCAAACATACCTAAAATCCACACAATGAGTCAAAATAATTCGAATTCAAATCAAAGCCTTTGCATTATTTAGCCTTATTTATTTTTTCCTCTTCTGAATGTTCCGAGGTGGTGGGACACTTGCCTAACAACAACGAAAGTCTTTACATGTGAATGTTACTATTTTTGTCTCGTAAAAAAATATCATACTTAAACTTTTGTCTGTTCTAAAGCAATTGTTATTTTCAACATTTACATTTTACTTTCATTAACATACTTTCATTTATTGTCTTGTAAAAAAAAAAAATCTACTCTCATTTTATTGAATTTCACTTATCTGCTAACTATAATTAATAAAAATATTTTAATAAACGATATCAATTGAAACTGATAAAATTTATCTTAATTATTGATTTTCTTAAAACTTATGTACAACTCAAATGTGTTGTTTAGGGTATGTTTGATAAAAACACATTTGAACTGAAAAATACTTATTTGAAAACCGTTATTTCCTCACAAGTGTATAGCTTATTTCATGAGTTTATAGTAGTTTTTGACAAAGTTAATTCAAGTAAGTTATTATTATCACAATGTATCTCGATTTCGCTCATGCAATCTTAATTAAAATAAATAAATAATAATTAAAAATAGTTATTTTTATGTTATTTTATACTTATTAGTTAGTTTGTCAACACTAAAAATTCAATTAGTTAACTTATAAGTTATCTGCCATAATTATCCATTTTTTTTATCAAACAGAATCTTAATTGAGTTGAATTGAGTAACAATTATAGGCTGACTTTTCCTTCCTTACTAAAGTGTGGTTTGGTTTTGTGGACAAATTGCTTTAAAGACCATTTGTCTATTCTAAAGAAAATTAGGTTTCAAGGACAACTGAACCCAATTTCCTTGGTCCCGAAACATTTAATTTATTTTGTTAACTCATTGTATATTGGGTTCCACTTCCAGAGATATTGTTTTTTCAATTATCACTACAGGACATTCTGTAGAATCACCAAAGAGATATTCGTTTTTTATATGGGTTTGAACTGCCACTACTAAAAATTCTCATTTTTCCTGCATATTTACATGCGGATTTTATCAAGGATTTAGGTTTTCATGTGATATCTTCGTAAATAATTGTTTCCTTAATAAACGATTTCATAAATCATATATATAGGGAATACTAATACACATTCACCTTATATACATATATAACTTATCTTAGAGGGACTGTGTTATGTCACTTTTACCAACTAACTGCTTGAAAACCATATAGTTTTTCTTTGTGTTGTAAACCTTCGGTTTTAAAGGCAAAGATACTTTTTTTTTTTTGTGGTGGCCGCGGTTCGAACCTCAAACCGTGCATATATTATGCATCGTCCATACCAACTGAACTAAGCTCGCGAAGACAAGACAGAGATACATTTTTTGGAAGATGCTGAATTTTACGAAAACATTAATACAAGAATAACACGGCTGCATATTTCTACCACGCTGATATGAAACTGTTTCTACTTTTTTTGCACAAATGCCACCTATTGATTCTTGCCAATTAACCTAATAGGTATATGATATAAGGACCGATTAATCTGAGAAGTTTTATCATACCGTCCATTTGTGAGGATCCTATTTAAAGTCAAAATGGAGTTTTATATGGTCTTGTCCATCAAAATTGACTATGCAGGGAATGAGTTAGTTTACGCCTAGGCTGAAGCTAACAAAGAAAGCTACGCTACCAGGCTCAGGGTAGGTGTTCCCAAATGTGTTTAATTGAAGTTTTATTTTGCTTTTTTGTTATTTTCTTTCTTTGCGTGTTTTGGTTTATGTCCCCCTCTTCTTTTTCTTTTTTTTTTGTTGCTTAAAAATTAAAAAAAAAATCTACTGCTAATTTTAATACATACAACAAACTCAATCAGTTAGTTTATCCTTTAACAAATATAAATTACCTTATAAGTCATCCATAAACCTTAATAATGGAATCATTAACCAATACTCTAAGGATACTGGTTAGCAGAACCCTAACGTAATCTGCTATTGTTTACTACGCATAATTTTAACCGTGTTGGAGTAACAATTAAATGTTGACTTTTCCTTCCTTACTGACTGTCGCTAGGGTTTGTGGACAAAATGATTTAAAGACCATTTGTCTATTCTATAAAAAAAATTAGGTAACAAAGACAACTCAGCCCATTTTCCTTGGTCCCAAATATTTAAAACAAAAAAATAGATTAACTCATTGTATTTTTGGGTTCCACTTCCATGACTAATATCTTCTATTATAGCTAAAGGACATTCTATAAAATCCCCAAAGCGATATTCGTTTTTTATACGACTTAATAAACGACTTCAAAAATCAAATAAATATCTTTTATTAGGAGAGTCGTGTTATGTTGCCAACTGCTTGAAAACCATGTGTTTTTTTTATGTTTTGAATCTTCAGTTGTTAAAAGAGATATATATTGTTGATGTCGAGTTCGAAAAGAATATAAGTAAAGTCTCGTCAATTATAATTTCAGATCATACAAAAAGTTTTCGAATGCAAGAAAATGTGAATCTACTTCATATCTGTTTAGAAAAGCATTGGGGTTAAACGAAATCCTTGCAGAAACCGTTTCAACGTAGAAACTAAGTATTTTGGCTTATGTATTATTTTCACGTCAACTATTTATTAAAGCGTACGATTACACTCCCCTCCGTCAAACCAAACACATACTTTTTCTTTGTTTGATGAAACAAACACTTACACATACTTAAAAGTTGCTTTCCTAAATCACTATATAAATATTTGCAACAATTACATATGAGTAAACACACGTAACATGCAAGCAAGTACTATCATTCAGAAAGAAAAAAAATAATACTCCCGCACATGATTATTAATATACATATATTTTGATCACCAAAATATATATATATATATATATTTTTAGTTAAAATTATGATATTCTATTATATATATATATATATATATATATATATATATATATATTATTTCTTAATTTCTTTGTGACATCAAGATTGTATTTATATCGGTATAATTCTCAAACACTTGAAATAGTTGATGCACCTATTGAATACAAACAAACAAAATATTATACTGAGTCGTGGACTAGATTGCTCTCTTTATGAAGTTCTACATCTTTGGTTCAATAGTGCAACACCCCACGATAATTCCTATACTGCTCAGAAAACTCAAACTTTGGAAGAAGAAAAAAAATGAAAATTTTAGAAACCACATTTTTTGCTAAAATGTTTTATTCTCTTCTGCCAAGTGGGATCGATCACAACCGTCAAAACAATTTGTCTTAAGATCTTTAAATTGTACTAATAAAATAAAAAAGAAATGAATGAACTCTTTCAAAGTCAAATTGATAGATATTATGACTAATAAAATACTAATATATTTTATTCTATTTTTATTTTAATAAAATCACAAACAGTTTACTATCATTGAGAAATGAATATTATTAAAAAAAGTTGGTTAGTTTCAACCAAAATTTATGCTTGCACGCTACTATCTTGATTTATTAAGATAGTTAATTAAAACAATATAATGAGTTATGAATTAGGCATATGTTTTTGAAGATGCATGGTGTAAAAACAAATAAGATGGTGAAACAATCATTTTACACATGCCTGCAAGGGGATTCCTCTCTAGCATGGCAATAAGACTCAAACCCAGATTATTCTTGTATGATCATAAGATATCTATAAATAACAATTTTCAGAAAAGAAAATTGTGAGAGAGACGGTCGTCTTTGGGGAGAAAGACGGTCACAACACATAAGAGTTTTAAGCGGACGAATTATTCTGATGATGAGAGCGAGAAGATTTGAATTGGAATGAGAATGACACATAACTCATTGAAGTGTCGGATACTTAATTTCTAAGGGGGATGTATTGAATTAAGATTTTGAAGGATTTTAAAAGACTTTTTAGTTATAAAAAAATCTCTAGGTATTCAATCAAGATTTTAAAAGATTAGAAATAATTCTGGTGGTATTCAATTAGGATTTTCAAGATTTTTTAAAGAATCCAACAAAATTCGGTGGTATTCAATCAAGATTTTTCACAGCTTAAAAATTGTCTCTTGGTATTCAAAAATGTATAGATTTCAACGGATTATTTGGTATGATGGATTTTGTGAGACTTTTTAGTTGAAATTTTTAAAACTAAAAATCTCATACAAAGACCTGAGATTTCTTGAGATTCTTTTTACTCCAAATATATGTTACTATTGACATCCTCTTTCACTATTTTCTTTTCTTTTCTGGACACAACTCCGGTTTTATTTCTTTACGAAGTAGTTGTCGTCATTGAACACATTATTTTATTTTTTTTAACTCAAGATCACGTCACTACATGTTTATTTTTTTTTTTTTGTGTTCTTACATGTTCATTCTATCAGTATCAGTATTTATTTTTTTAAGAAATAAAAGTTTTGATTTTATTATTATATTAGTAGTCAATCTTATAGTTATGAATATTGTTATCGTAAATTTAAAAATTGTATTAATTCTATTTTTTTTATCATGCAAACCTTTGATTTTTTAATATCTTTGTTCATCCATTCTTGTAATTTTGAATTTTTGCTAAAATTTGACAAAGTCATTTTAAATCTTAGAATTCTCACAAAGTACTTCCAAATCTTAAAAGTCTATAAGTTAAAATCATGTGTTCATGTGTTCAAAATCTTTACATTGAAATCTGTATTATAAATCCATTAAAATCATGTGTTCAATATCAGTATTATAAATCCATTAGAATCATGTGTTCAAAATCCTGATTGTAAAAAGTCATTACAAAAAGTCATTTAAAATCCAACAAAATCCATCAAAATCATGTGTTCAAAATCCTGGTTGTAAAAAGTCATTACAAAAAGTCTTTTAAAATCCAACAAAATCAATATAATCTCACAAAATCTTTTAAAATCTTCAGGATTTTGTTTGCCAAAAAAGTCTTTTAAAATCTCAATCCAATACACCCCCTAAAACCTACTTCTAAAATCGAAACGGATTCAAGCTTTTCAGAACTTAAGTATGTCTTATTGTCTTTAATTTCTTCCATACCAAAAAAAAAATGTAGTAGTTAAATCAGTGTGAACTTGATTCGATCCTGCAATTATTTTTGTTGATGATCATATACGAGTGTGTACAATCAAATAATATTACAATAATATACAAAAAATATTATAGTACAATCAACAATGAAGTACCAACATGTAGTCTGAAATAGACAATGGATAATCTTCTATATTCCTGTAAATATTTGTTTACCTAGAATCCTTATTTTAAAACAATAGGTGATGTCTATACCATAAACAAATAAATAAATAAATAATTGGTGATGTGACTATTGAAAAAAACCTACGTCTATACTATATATAAAGAAAATTATCCCTTTCAACACTTTTGGGTTGGACTCTTGTTTTCAAAAATACCCTTAATTTTAAATACAAATAACACATGTAATAAATATATAAGAGAAAATTTAATTTAAATATTAAAACAAATGTAACAAACGTGAGAAAAAATAATGTTAAAGATAGGACTTTAAATCCTCTAAAAAAAAGATTAGTAACAAACGTGAGCAAAAAGTAATGTTAAAGATTGGACTTTAAATCCTCTAAAAAAATATTAGTAACAAACGTGAGCAAAAAATAATGTCAAAGATTGGACTTTAAATCCTCTAAAAAAAAGATTAGTAACAAACGCGAGCAAAAAATAATGTTAAAGATTGGACTTTAAATCGTCTAAAAAAATATTAGTAACAAACATGAGCAAAAAATAGTGTTAAAGATTGGACTTTAAATCCTCTAAAAAAAGATTAGTAACAAACGTGAGCAAAAAATATTGTTAAAGATTGGACTTTAAATCCTCTAAAAAAAAAATTAGTAATAAACGTGAGCAAAAACTAATGTTAAAGATTGGACTTTAAATCCTCTAAAAAAATATTAGGACTCTAAATATTTTAGAAAAAGATTTGTTACACTATATTAAATATTAAATATTAATAAGTAGGGTTCTCACAGTTCATAGGTCGTTCCCACATTGTTTAGTTTTTCTCAACCTCTCTCAGCCCTCTACATCGGAATTCAAAATTAACCTGTAAGTTTTTTTCTTTTTCTTTTATGTTACAACTAATCAAAGTCGGTTAATTTTATGGATTATTTGACTTTGCTAGTTTATAAGTGATTATGATTCAAATTGTTTACGATTAATTTTATGGATTATTTGTCTTTGCTGATTTATAATTGCTTATACAAACTATGATAGTGTGGTTTTTTTTTTTTTTTTTTATTTAAAGAGAACCGTGGTTTTTTTTGTAATGTATTGTATCAAATAATGTTATTTCATATTTTTGATATAGTTTGCATTATTGTTTCTTTGAAATTTTAGCCTCACATATACCAAAAGTCTGGATCGCCCCCTATATATTATATTATATTTTTAATATTTGATTTATCTCATCCTTGCCTAATATGTTTCTATATATGTATGTGATAAGTTGCTATAGTAAATAGATTTCATGTTTGTTGTTTAACTGAATTAATAAATATGTTTTTTCTCCTTCAAAAAAAAATATGTTTTTTCTACACTTAATTTAATTGATTATAAGGCCGTTAGGATGATCGATTAGGTACAACTAAATTGATTAGGTGATTCTAATTAGTTAAGTTAGATAATATGTTAGTAATGTCTTGGTGATTTGACTAATTTAATCTATTACATTTATTATAAATTCAATCGATGAGACTAGTACTAACAAGGATTGAATATTTAATTCCCTCAAAAAAAAAAGGATTGAGTATTTAATGGTAGATTAATGATTTAGTGGATTGCACTTATCACTAATCTATTATCTCTATCACTCTTATAAATTGACAATAAATAAAGCAAAATTGAACTTGTATGGAGTTGAACTTCGCTTAAAAGATGGTATAAGAAGCGGATTAGTGATGTACTTCATCGTCTCATAATATTAGTCGTTTAAGGTTTGTGCACGATTGATTGTATTGATTTCAATGGTAAAATTAGTACTACTAAAACACCCTTAATAATTGTAGTTAGTGGAGTAGCTAAGTTGAATGGAATTCAATAAATAAGGGTATAATAGTGGAAAATAATAATAAATGATACATTGGTATTGTAAAGTGTGACAGTTATTTTGAGAAAAAGAAAAAATGTTAAAAGACAATAATTGTGACACGGAGGGAGTATATATTTTCTTAAGGGTTAAATATGTTTTTGGTTCCTATAAATATATCAATTTTTTGTTTTAGTCCCTCTAAAATTTTCCTTCAACTTTTAGTCCCTATAAATTTTCAATCAATAATTTTCGTCCCTATTTTTAAGTAAATTTTTGTATTTTTCAATGAAACTATGCAGAAATATATAGAATATTGTAAAAATCACTCCAAAAAAAATTAGAATTTTTTAACAAAACATAAATTATATATGAATTTTTACCGCCGAAAATATAAAAATTCATATTTAAATCATGTTTTGGTAAAAAAATTATAAATTTTTTTTGGAGAGAACCTTATAATATCATATATTTTTCTGCAAAATTTTATTCAATAATATGAATTCTACATATGAGTTTACTTTAAAGGAGAGACCAAAAGTGAAGATGAATAATTTTTGGAGTACTAAATGTTGAAATTTTTAGAGGAACTAAAACGAAAAGTTAACATATCATTTATGTCATTGTATCTTTTTTGACGCATTTTATATCATTGTATCTTATATTTTTTGGAACACCTTTTGAACACAATTAATGCTTCTGGTATTTCAAATCACAAAATAAGACTAAAAGTTGGAGTTCATGTGATGTTAAGGAGAAATTTGGATCCAACTACATGTCTATGTAATGGAACTAGATTGATAATCACAAATATTGGGCGATATGTTCTGGAAGGAAAGGTGATAACAGGAAGCAACATAGGTGATAAGGTGTATATACCTATACTATCTTTGACACCATCCGATACAAGAATTTCATTTAAATTCAATGTAGGCAGTTTCATATAGCTGTGTGTTTTGCAATGACCATTAACAAAAGTCAGACGCAGTCACTAAAACAAGTTGGTATATACCTTCCACAACTAGTGTTCTCACATGGTCAACTTTATGTAGCAATATCAAGGGCTACCTCAAGAAACAGTCTGATAACTTTGCTAATAGATAAAGATGGTGTTTGAAGGTGAGAAAAACACAAGAAGGGAGGGTTGAATTGTGTTTTCTTTTTCTTCGTTTTCTCCTACTGAAGTCACTGATCAGAAGCAGATAGAGTTCGGCTTCTGAAGTGATAATCTGAATCTAAATGTAGAGGATAAAAATATATATATATATATATATATATATATATATATATATATATATATATCGTATTAACTACCAAGTAAAAATAATCATATTAGTGCCCCTAAAAAAAATGTTGCTCTGGGCTGCCGCCTT
>Ga0315915_1009751_pt1 | contig 10820 bp, 7 predicted proteins | sample MpolbnodulesMG_FD_207738 | JGI IMG/M metagenome (GOLD analysis project Ga0315915, IMG submission 207738) | Medicago polymorpha root nodule microbial communities from Los Angeles, California, United States - branched nodules | ecosystem: Host-associated > Plants > Roots > Nodule | place: USA... | reverse complement strand
ATGACAAGAAAACATACTGGTAAATTGCTTAATTGAGTCTATACAGTAAATTAAAATGAAAAAGATTAGATGAAAGATAGAAAAGTGGACATATTTTTTTTATTTAGTTGAAAATCCCTTGCCCAGGTGACAATATATTATTTGGATCAAATTGATTTTTTCTTTTCTCAAAAGCATTCCATTTGAGGCCATATTGTTCCACCCATTCTTCATGTGTTCTATTTAGGGGAAGATAATGTTTGATCTCTATGCCAACATCCTTACAAAATTGCAATATTTGTTGGTTTTGAGACTGATATGCCTCCAAATTATCAAACCCAGTTGCACGCAAAAAGTCCACAACGTAGAAAATTTCTTCATTAGGTGTAACTGCTGACATCTTATCATCCCACCTATGAATTAATTCAAAGTATAAATATGCTTGTGAATTTCATAATTATAATTAACTAAATAATTTTTCATAACTTACTTTGTTCGGTTCATTGGGTAGACTATTACAAGTCCTGCGGTAATGTTTTGTTTAAGGACAATACCCTTGAACACACCTTCATTAAATTCAGACATTCTAGAACCAGGAACAAATAGGTCTAACCAAGGATGTGGGATATCCCAAAGCCCTTGTGCCCTTAGTGTTAGCTCATCAGTATGAACTCTATCTAGAAATTCTTCGTACGACACGTCTTTTTCGAATTTAAAAGTACGGACAAACTTTAATCCCTGAAGCAAAATTTCAATTTCCTATTCAAGAAACAAAAGGATGTCTATGTTAGTAGATAAATTTTAATCATACAAACAAAGAAGAAATGAAACGAGTCTTTTTGGAATGCAAGAATCTTACAAAAAATAATTACCTGATCAACATGATCTTGAGAGTTTTCATCGTAATATTTGGCAAGCTCAATGATGTAGATTATGCCATATTGAGTTACCAAGGAAGTTATGCGAGGTTGATCAATTTCTGGAAAAAAGGATAGGTCCAATGGTGGCTGATTTAGAAGCAAGAAACCTTCTACATAATTGGGTGCATTAGTTTCATCTATTCCATTCAATGAGATTAAATGTTCTTGGTCTCCAGAAAATGCAGAGAAGTCGTTGTAAAGTAAACGGAGCCACTTTACCTACAAGAAATTAATCAAACAATTGTTTAATTAGTAATTTAGGATAATATAATAAAAGAATTTTCCAAAATTTAAGGGTAATATATTCATGATTAATGCATATTTTTATAAGTTTGACTTGCAAATATGCATTATAGCAAGGGTTTATTTTCATAATTATTTATTTTCAATAAAAATTTACTATTTTTAGTTACTTTAACATATGCAATGTTGCACATGTTAGACAACTATAATTATGATTGTGACATACTAACAAGAAACCATACGAATTCATGAAATTGTATATTTTTTTGTTATTATTAATTAAAATTATACTAACGATCATTTTACAACCGTCTTTAAATATGTGCTCAAGATTCCCTCTATACAACATGAATAAGCAAGAATTATTAATTAGAGAACATGTTACTTACCCTCTTAGGTGCAGGTCCAAGAGCTATTCTTGCCCGGGTTATAATCCCAAATTGACCTAGACCTCCAAGAACGGCATAAAATAATTCTGAGTTCTTCTCTGTAGAACAAGTCACCAAGTCTCCTTTCCCTGGGAAAACCAAAGGAAAAATATAATACATAAATAAATAACATATTTTTCTTGATGAAATTTGAGTTCATTAGTCATTTTGTTGTTCTTAATGCTCTTGTAGGACCGCACCGGTCGGTTGAACCGGTCCGATCGAGAACCGGTAAGGTAACCGGTTCGAGTTGCTTAACGGATCGGTTGTGTTATCAAACCGGACTAAACCGGTGAGACTCGGTCAGAACCGACGGTTTCAACAAACCGGACCGGTTTGATGTAAAGCAGAAATTTAATTAAATCAATTTTACCATTACGCCATTCACATCTTTTTTTATTTAATTGCTTCTTGTAATTAATATAATAACTGAGCACACTTTTTTTTTTAGGGGAACCAAGCACACTTTTTTTAAGGAACTCAGCACACGATTATAATTTAAATACCATCGTCTCAGATATTTTAATAAATACTTTTTACTTGATTAAGACTATTTCAACACATTTTTAGTTTTTAGGGTTGTACTTGACATTGAAATATTTTTTAATATTTAATTGAATATGTATTGTATCTCATAAAATATATATTCAACTAAATTCAAGGGTCCTTCAAAAAAAAAAACTAAATTCAAGGGATATCTATCAAGTTGTTTTTATTTACGTTATAAAGATGTGCTTCTATTAAGTGTAATTTTTTTTTATCTTTTATATATTTGAGTTCAAAGTAATTCGGTTCAGTCTAATTTTAACACAAAGATTTTTTTTATATAGACCGAGTCATATAATCGAGCTATCTGATTCAATCTGACTCAGTCATGCGGTTCGACCAGTGGCTCAGTGGTTCAACCAATGACCCAGTGACTTAGTACCCTTACCGAATCGATCACCGGTCCGGTTTTTAAAACTATGATTGTAGTGTTACTATTAATAAACAAAACAATCTAATATTTAATATTAAAAAAATATGTATTTTCACCCTTAAAAAAAGTTTATTTTCAATTCGTCAAAAAACCTTTATTTAAAAAAAAAACATGTATTTTGTTATTGTATAAAAAAGATATTCAGTTGTTAATTTGAAGAGCTACTAGTCTCTATGATTTTTATTATTACACCAGAGATATATTTTGCCACCATATGTATATTCTATTATCCCAAAAAAAATGCATATTTTATTTTTAGGGAGTTGATCTAATTTTTTGCGCCATCAAAATAGAAAATATATTGGGAACTGTGGGATAAGTTGAATCAGTTCGTGTGGCAATATACTTCGTTGGTTGACTTTTTTAAGAACCTAGTCGAATAGAATGTTTTTTTTGTAAGGTGTGAATAAGTAAAGTATTCGAAGTTCGAACAATAAACCCTTATATAATATATAATGTTCATATTAATTAGATTAAACTCACATGAACATCTTAAAAATGACACTAAATAAAATCGTTTTTACCATTAGATAAAACATTTAGATTTAGTTGTTTCGAAAGAAGAAAAAAAAAATTTAGATTTAGTATTTCTTTCATGTTGCAATATTTTCTCTCCATAGATCTCATTGCATATAGTACTCTTTGTTCTAGTATGATATTGCTTATAGAAACGCTCTCTTTCTATGACCCTCTCTATTTGATGAAATCTAAGTGAGTCCCAATATTTTATGGAGGATCAGTTTTCAATATTTAATACCCACCGAATTTTACCATATAAAAAAATGAGTGTTAAAGAGAATATATATTAAAAAAAAATGTCCGTAACACTCCTCGAACACTTGTTTGCAATATAACAAGAGTCTAGCCATTTTGTTGGATTGAAAACGAGTTGATTTCATGTTGCATATGTTACTTTGATTAAATCGTTGACATGAAATCTTAATAAATATACGATGAAGTCACGTGACACTAACATTCTTATTTTATTTAATTTTGCATTTTCTAGTCATCTATAACAAATAAATCCCTTCAAAAAACAAATACTAGCAAATAATCAAAACCAAAAAGTCCACTCAAAAAAGAAAGTTATCGTATAATTAAAATAAAATAAAATTGTTCTATAAATAAAGTCCAATTAATAGCTATGAGTCTGGATTCGAGTCACATTTCTCCATATTTAAAGATTCATGAGTGTTGTAAATTTTGATTATATTTCAAAGTTTTAAATATTTTGTGTCCCATATTTTTAATTGAGAAATATAGAAAAATTATTTTAATAAAAGAAAATTTATTATCATGTTTATTTATTATTAATTAATTCGTTTTCTTTTGTATTAAGGTTGCAATTTTACTTGGTCTTATACACGTTTTTTGTAACTCCTACTTTAAGGGATTTATCGTTAATCAATTCTAGTAATTAGGATTCATGGTTTTGCTTTGGAAAAACATTGGAACGGTTACTTTAATTGGTTATATATATATTCATGCCTTGTCACTTGACCGAATACATACTTGTTGGTTAATATTAGAGACTACACCATGTTACATACTGATTTTTCTTCATTTAACAAACGGTGACATTATGTCTATATAATCCTTTTGCAATGAGTATAGAACATACTTTTTGAAACACACATATTCCTCTAAAATCATTTTCTCTCCTCCAATCAAATGTTTTCTTGGGTTACATCTTCCTGAAATAATCTTTCTTGTTAGTTCTGTTTCCTCGATTCTACATCGAGAAGGGTCTATTAAATTCTGGGGAATTAGCGTATAATTACGTGAAAAATCGTTAAGGACAGTGCGATCAGCACATCTCAAACTTGTTTGTTGATTTTGTAGCTGTCTTGTGGAATTGATGTTTAGAGATGTTGATTGAGTTATGTCGGTGGTCATTATACAACAACCTCAAAGGAGATAAGTTTCCTTGAAATCTCTCTTGATTATTCTTATTAACATAAATTGATTCATATATTTATTGTTGATTATTATTTATAGAGATAACTATATCCCTAATATTACAACAATTAGTACGGTCATTATGTTATTTGAAGAAGAAAAAAAAATCATTCTTCTGTTTTCCTTTGGTATCATTCAAAACACAGAAATCTCCTCCAAGAACAATTTTGTTCTTTTTCTTTAGGCCAATGGCTAATTTTTTTAATATCTCTCTGTTATTCTATAATAAATCATAGTATACTAAATAAATATGTCAAAGCTTCAACCATTATAATATGACTATGACGAATTGACGATGAGTACTACGTACACTGAATATCAAGAGATAAACCTCAACTAGCTAATTGACATAGTTAGACATTTTATTTTGATAATTAAAAATAGACATGTAGACTTTGAACCTAGCATGATAACTCAAAAAAAAAAAATTTAATCCCCCATACATAAATTTGTAATGACATGGTCAATTTTCACTTCATATAGAGACAAGTTTAAAATCTTCTATAAAGATATGATGCGACATGTCAAGATAGCTTAATAAATTCTTGCGAACTGAATTTGATTTGGTTGAATGAAACCAATTTCTCTTTATTTTCCTTGTTGTTATAGTATTACTCAAGATATTCTAGAGTTTATATGTATTATGTATACTCAAGATATTTAAGAGAAAATATTGACCACTAGTGAAATCTCCAATGTCTATCACATTTTAATTTTGTATATCTGCAAAATCTTGACTAGGGAAATCTATAATGTCTATCACATTTTAATTTTGTATATCTGCAAAATCTTGAATTCAAGACCTGACCAAAGAATATGAGCTCATATCCCCAATTATTGTCCAACCTATTGGAAATTACGGATAAAAATAAGATCTAAAATGAATTTATAAAGAATAGTATGTATTGTTTTATAAGTTGGTTTGTAAGTCTGAATTCACTCAATATAAAAATATAACATGATATTATAGTCAATCAATTTGGTCCGCCAACCACTTATATTCACACAAAATTGAGTAGTGACGATTTGACGAGACTTATAAATGTGCAAAATGCAAACTCAAGACTCACATATTATAAAGATAATATATGAAATGAGTTTAAAAAAAATGACATAACTCACCTTACAACTGGTTTTGTAAAGATAAGTTAACCTAATATAGAAAAATTAGAACCCGTATAATATTAATACAATATTTTTTAGCATTTAATTAGTTTAATGCATTTGATCTTATTTTTGGGATAGCTATCTAGTCATTTTTAAAAGTTTGGATATCATGAAGAAAAAAAACTTGTTTTTGAAGGAAAATAACTCTTTGAAATCTACCTAACAATAACTTCATGCCATATGTTTGTTCCTCTCTTCGACAAATGTTATTTACTAAATTAATAAAATAAAACGATATAATTTTTTTTAGGAGAAAATAAAACGATATGATCTTCTTCCCTCCGTTTGTGTTGAGTATATGTGATGGTAGTAGCTATTGTTGTAATTGGTTGATCCATCCATCGATCCTTTTTTTTTTTTTTGTACATGATCCATCCATCCTATTATTAAACTATTTTTTTATAATAATAAAACTATATATATTTTTTGGGGGGGAATAAATCTATATATATAAGAGACCCTAATATTTTATCTTTAATTTTATCTATTGATAATACAGTAAAATCAACATTAATTTTCTCTTATTTATCTTCTTTTGGTTCGCGTATAACAAGTTAATGTATGATTTCAAATATGATTTTTTTATTTCAAAAATTAATATAGGTTATGAATTTTGTGTTGATTTATAAGTGTTTTAGTTACATTTAAATTATTTCTTTATTTGTGGGAGTAAAATTCAAATGTTAGAATTTTCATTTCTAGAGTTAAGTCCAATTGCTAAATTCTCACGAATAGAATATCATTTAATTTAATAGTATATACTTTTTAAAAAATTTCAAAAAATGATGTCATATGAGTCCATGACCTGACTCGACTCAAACTAATTAACATGTTTATTATCGGGTTGGTTCGTGTTTGACATAAAAAGAAAGACCGAATGGTTGATCCAATCTAGACTAATAAAATTTGTTTGAGTCGTAAAATGAGTTTGGTCAAAACTCATCAAACCTAATCTATCATTATCAATAACCTAAATACATCACCTATTGTAGGAACTAGGAGGGAGAGAATTATCAAAGAAAAGAATGATTCATACGTACCAGTAACAACATCCAATTCATGAACATTGGAAATTTGAGGACCAAATCGGAAGGTTTGTCCACTGATACCAGCATTAGAGAGAGTTCCACCAACCGATAAATACAAATAATCAGTCCAAGAAAGTGGTGTAAGTCCTTTTTCAAGGCTTGCATGCAACACATCAATCCAAAGATGTCCACCACCAACATCTACATATTTATCAAACACAACAATTCCATTCCCATTATTTCTAAGCTCATTATTCAATTCAGTCATGTTCATCACAATCCCATCATTTGTCATGGATTGTCCATTAACCGAATGTCCTTGCCCTCTAGCTGCTATAGTAAAAGGGATAGGAAGTGAATTTGAGAATTTGATCAATTTAGATATGTCATTAATTGACGATGGTGCAAAAATTGCAAAAGGGTTTTGGTGAATTATGTGGCCAAAATCGGTTGAGGCTAGTGAAATGGTCACGGGGTCACGACTAAGCATTTGGAGGATTTCTTTTGGTGCATCTAGTGGTGACCATGGTTGTAGTTGTGCTTGTTTTGTGTGCACTACAATATTAAGACATAGTAGAATAACCAAAGCTTTCGAAAGTAGAAAATACCTTGTCATTATGAACAACTTTGCCTAATCAATTGATTTACGAGTTTTCTTGTAATTTGTCTTTCTCAACTCTAAAGGTCTAGTTACGTATTTATATAGAAAACTATAGGAAGAGTCCGAGAAGTTTTATAGGGCATGTAATTGTATAATGTTTTTTTGACAAAATGTAATTGTATAATGTTGTATGTGTTTCTTTGATTTATACGTCTTGTGTAACCTTGGATCTGTAAATAAAATTACCTTTTTCCTTTGCACGCTTTAGACTAATCACAAAACTTGGATTTTCTTTTTGTTACACAAATATACAAAAAAAAAAAAAAAAAAAGTAGTGACACTAGTTTTAACTTTTAATGTAATATTAATTTTTTAATGCGTATTCTCTAATCAATACGAAATGCATCATTATGAAATTAATATATTTCACATCGATGGTAATGGTAGATACACTGATACCTATAAAAACAATCCAATAAAAGTATAATTTTTTCTTTCATTTATAATTTTTCATGTATGAAATAATCAAATATGTCACTCATGTGAAATAAAGGAAGCAATTTTTTTTATTTATAGCGCTCAAAAAATTATTTGTAGATGGGATAATTTTTTTTTTTGAAAGATGGGGGTAATTTTTAGTTGCGTTGTCTTTCTCGCCGATTATAGTATAAATTGGCTTGGGCGGAGATTAAAAATTATAGTCAAAGGTTGAAGATTGCACATTATTTGATTTTTTTTAGTTTACTTTTATAACGAGGAGACTTCATATTTATTACTCCCTCCGTGCCATATTACATGACCTAGTTGACTTTGTCACGTATGCCAATGCACAATTTTGAACTTAAATATCTTTAATAATCTATTGGAAAAAATTATAAAAATTTGATATTTTGAAAATATTCATCGTGACGAATCCAACAAGATCTTATACGCTATATTTTGTATTTATATATTAGTAAAAAAAATAGGTCAAAACATGTTATATGAATAGTGCACTTTTTTAAATTAGGTCATTTAAAACGGGACGGAGAGAGTAGTTCCATTGAAGATTAAACTGTAGTACTACGTGTGATGATTGTCAAAGTCAACAGATAATTTCTTTTTATTTTTGAGAGAAACTTATAATTGTTATACGGTTGACATACTGTGTATGATATGATACGCATGCAATCAGTTTATTCTTGCCCAACAATTAGACCACTGTATCGAAAATCTTCTATGACATATATAGGAATATGACTTATATATATTGAATATATTATTGAACTGACAAATTCTTGTATAGAATAATGTTCATTAATGTAAGAAAACACATGCTCAATTATATTAACATTTGTGTAACATTTATATAGATTCCTACCGATTTTGTGAGTGTACCTCCATGAACATTCTACACTATATATACTTGTGGTTCATTGACTATATTATTCCAATTTTATATATATTAATCTTAGTTGGACTTTCCCTCAAACAAATCTTAGTTACCCTAAAATTAATGTTATTAATTTATTTGTCCTGCCCCATGAAGTAACATTAAAAAAAAATATACATCCTGAGTCCAGTCTAAGGCTAGCCTTTACAATTCATCACGTATATATTTGGTAAAAGTTATAGAATTGTATATAGTTGGGTGGTTGTATTTGAAGATTTAATAAAGATTTTGCACATGCTTAACCAAAATGAACAAAAAACGAGATAGGATAAAAGTACCTAATTGTACTGAACCGCACGCCATCCCTACTACTAGTTCCTTGGCAGCCGCAGATTGTATTCCAATCTAGGAAAGAAATACGAGTTTTCCTTGAGAAAAGGCAGAGTGTATTAGAAGGTAATACTTGTAACATGGTGAATTTTCATGGAATCATCATGTCAAAATTCAGTCATATTAAACAAATGCACACATCATATTTCTCGGTGATGAATTTTCAAAGTACCTAACATTATTGTATAGTGCCCTTTGTCGGAGCCCAGCATAGGTTTGCACCTTAGCGTAGGATAACTCTCCGATCCTCTACTGCCCGCCCGCCGCCTTGGAGGAGTTTTTTCATGATCACCATAAGTAATATATGATTGAGAAAATGAAAAGTTTTAAAAATATAATTATGATATATTACTTATGTGTCAAGGTGATGAGTTTTCAATGAATATCATTCTCTATTAATTTTCAAAAGGTTTCTTTGTTTAGAAGTGGTAATTGAGTTTCCCATGAGATTTTTTTTATCAAAATATGTTTTGTTTAGTTTAGCCTAACATGGTTAGTTAAATGATACTAACTCCTTGCTCTTTAGCACCTTAAAGAAATACTATGAACAGTAATTAACTAATGAAGGTATTTTCAATAATTTAAGGTGTCTGCGAGCAATTGCTAAGTGTTTAAAGAGCAATAGTTGTGAACAAGGGTATTTATGTCTTTTGAACAACGTTGTTCGGTACATTAAGAGTATGTTTGGGAGTTGAATATTTTAGGAAAAAACTTTGGAAGGCTCGGTCTATATATATTTATGATAAATGTTAGAAACATTCTCTTCATAACTCTCTCAAACACTCACTCTTTTATTAGGTGATGACCCGTCTATCTAATAAATTTTCAAAGTACCTAACATTATTATATATTGCCCTTACCCTCTTTTATTGGGTGATGACCCGCCTTTCTAATAAATTTTCAGGTTTAATTATCTCAAGTGTCAATTTCGGTGGACTAATTTGACTTTAAAAAAAAAAAAAAAACTCGTCAATCCTCTGTTGCGCCCGGCCACCACTTGAGAGGAGTTTTTTCATGATCAACAAAGTAATACTCTCTCCGTTCCTTTTTAACTGTCTCTTTTGAAGAAATTTTTTGTTCCTATTTAACTGTCACTTTCAAAGTTCAATGCAATATTAAATGTTGTTTTACCAATATTATCCTTAGTTATTTATTGCGGAGAGAGAAATATATGAAATGAGATATTAAATGAATAAGGTCATTATAGTAAAAGTACAACTTATTGCATCAAAAATAGTAACAATCATTGACTATCTTGGTTTATGTAAAATGTTAAAATGTGACAATTAAAAAGGAATAGAGGTAGTATATGATTGAAAAAATGAGATTTTTAAAAAATATGATTATTATATATACTTACATGCCAAGATGACGAGTTATCATTGTTAAGAGACGGTGATTGAGCTACCCATTATCTTGGAGGTATGTTCTTCTACTTTTTCTTTTTTTTTTTTATATCGAAATATGTTTTTGTTTAGCCCAACATGGATAGCTAAATGATACTCCTTCTATAATTTTGAACCTAAACTTTTTAGATCTGGACATTGATCTTGTTAATAAATGAAAATTGTTAATTGTAACCCCTATAATATGCTAGGGTAAACTGCAAAATACAAGGTTATTTTCGTTTTTGGAACAATGTTTAGGTACACTAGCAGTATGTTTAGAGGTTCAATATTTTCGAAAAAGCTTTGGAAGACCATATATATATATATATATATATATATATATATATATATATATATATATATATA